>OMFC01000695.1_pt1 | contig 17055 bp, 8 predicted proteins | sample 1645531 | NCBI WGS metagenome assembly OMFC01 (sample SAMEA103958112, study PRJEB25191) | human gut metagenome | biome: human-associated habitat [ENVO:00009003]; feature: intestine environment [ENVO:2100002]; material: feces | place: Germany | collected 2013/2015 | reverse complement strand
CAGAAAAAAGCAGTCCGTGCCGGATACGACATGGACATCATTCCATCTGACCTTGCTACCTACGGCAGTGAAGCGAAAAAACTCTTGCAGGATTTGCAGAGCCGCAACGAGAGAATGTTCCTTTTGACCTTTCTGGTGCTGAACACAGCGGACAATCCCCGTCAGCTTGGCAACAACATCTTTCAGGCAGGCTCTATTGCCCAGAAGTATAACTGTCAGCTGACCAGGCTGGACTTCCAGCAGGAAGAAGGGCTGATGAGCTGTCTGCCTCTGGGTCTCAATCAGATTGAGATTCAGCGAGGACTGACCACCAGTTCCACAGCTATCTTTGTGCCCTTTACTACGCAGGAACTGTTCCAGAACGGGAAAGAAGCTCTGTACTACGGCATCAATGCTCTGTCCAACAACCTCATCATGGTGGACAGAAAGCTGCTGAAAAACCCCAACGGCCTGATTCTGGGTACGCCGGGTTCCGGTAAGTCCTTCAGCGCAAAACGAGAAATTGCCAACTGCTTTTTGCTTACCAGTGATGATGTCATTATCTGTGACCCGGAAGCGGAGTACGCACCTCTTGTTGAGCGTCTGCATGGGCAGGTCATCAAGATCTCACCTACTTCAACCAACTATATCAATCCGATGGATCTGAATCTGGACTATTCGGATGATGAAAGCCCGCTGTCACTCAAGTCTGACTTTATCCTCAGCTTGTGTGAGCTGATCGTGGGCGGTAAGGAGGGCTTGCAGCCGGTGCAGAAAACCATTATTGACCGTTGTGTACGGCTGGTTTACAACGAATATCTCAATGACCCAAAGCCAGAGAATATGCCGATTTTGGAGGACCTTTATAACCTGTTGCGGGAGCAGGAAGAAAAAGAAGCTCAGTACATTGCAACGGCATTGGAAATCTATGTAACGGGTTCGTTGAATGTGTTCAATCATCAGAGCAATGTGGATATTGATAACCGGATTGTCTGCTACGACATCAAGGAACTGGGCAAGCAGCTTAAAAAAATCGGTATGCTGGTGGTACAGGATCAGGTGTGGAACCGCGTTACCATCAACCGTGCCGCCCACAAGTCCACCCGTTACTACATCGACGAGATGCACCTGCTTTTGAAGGAGGAGCAGACCGCCGCCTATACGGTGGAAATCTGGAAGCGATTCAGAAAATGGGGCGGTATTCCGACAGGTATCACCCAGAATGTCAAAGACCTTTTGAGCAGCCGCGAGGTAGAGAACATCTTTGAAAACTCGGACTTCGTGTATATGCTTAACCAGGCAGGCGGAGACCGTCAGATTTTGGCGAAGCAACTGGGGATTTCCACGCACCAGCTTAGCTATGTGACCCACTCCGGTGAGGGCGAGGGCCTGCTGTTCTATGGCTCCACGATCCTGCCGTTTGTAGACCACTTCCCGAAGAACACCGAACTTTACCGCATTATGACCACCAAACCTCAAGAATTGAAAAAGGAGGATGAATGATTATGAACCCCAACATTTTGAATAAAAACCCGCTGATGTTTTTTGACAGGGCGGTAAATGCCCAGCGCAGCCAGCTGCTTACGGTCATGGCCGATGCGGTAAGTGAGTGCCGCACGGCGGCAGATCAGGTAGCCGAACTGAATGAGACCGGTCAGGTGGGGCTTCTCCGTCTGGCAGAGGTCTGGAGCGCCATTCGTGCTAAAGAAGGTATGGGCGGCCTGATTCTGGAAGGAACAGAGGCGAAGATCCTGTCCGATGTGGTGGCACAGTTTTATGCCTACCTGTCCGGCTGTATGTTCAACGATCCTGTGGGAATGGCCATTTATGCAGAGCTGCACTACATGATGTCCTCCCTCATGCTGGGAGAATGGTTTGAATAAAGAGCCGCGCCTGCGCTTTACTGATGAGGAACGGTCTGATCCTGCACTGGAAAAGCCGATCCGTAAAGCGGAGAAAGCTGCGGCCAGAGCAGATAAGGCGCAGGCCAATATCCCAAAGAAAAAGGTCAGGCAGACGGTCATTGACCCGGATACCGGAAAAAAGACCTCGAAGCTGACCTTTGAGGACAAGAAAAAGCCACCTTCCAAAGTTTCTCAAGGAGTCAGGGAAGCTCCCGTCCATCTGGTTGCGGGCAAGCTCCACAAAGAGATCCGGGAAACAGAGCAGGACAATGTGGGCGTGGAAAGCGCCCACAAGTCCGAGGAAGCGGTGGAGACCGGCGCTTATCTGGTGCGGGAGGGCTATCGCAGCCACAAGCTGAAGCCGTACCGCAAAGCAGCCCAGGCAGAGCGTCAACTGGAAAAGGCAAATGTAAATGTTCTGTACCAGAAATCTTTGCAGGAAAATCCCCAGTTTGCCAGCAACCCTCTTTCCCGCTGGCAGCAAAAGCAGGCCATCAAAAAGCAGTATGCCGCCGCCAAACACGCCGGTCAGACTGCCGGAAATACCGCCCAGGCTGCGTCCAAAACCGGAAAAGCCGCAAGGACGGTAAAAGAAAAGGCACAGCAGGCAGGGGCATTCGTCATGCGCCACAAGAAGGGTTTCCTGATGGCAGGGGTTTTGTTCCTCATTACCTGTATGCTGATGAATACCATGTCCTCCTGCTCCATGATGGCGCAGAGCATCGGTTCCGTTCTCTCCGGCACCACCTATCCGTCGGATGACCCGGAAATGCTGGCGGTGGAGGCAGATTATGCAGCCAGAGAAGCCCAGTTGCAGGAGGAAATCGACAACATAGAAAGCAGCCACCCAGGGTATGACGAGTATCGCTATGACCTTGGTATGATCGGCCATGACCCTCATGAGCTGGCAGCATTTCTGTCTGCCGTTTTGCAAGGCTACACCCGGCAGAGCGCTCAGGCAGAGCTGGCGCGTGTGTTTGCAGCACAGTATCAGCTGACGCTTACTGAGGAAGTGGAGATCCGCTACCGCACGGAGACCTCCACCGACCCGGAGACCGGCGAGACCACCTCAGAAGAAGTCCCCTATGAGTATTACATTTTGAATGTGAAACTCACCAGCAAGCCCATTTCCGCTGTGGCGTCGGAGTTACTGACCCCGGAGCAGATGGAAATGTATCAGGTTTACCGGCAGACCATGGGCAATAAGCCGCTGTTGTTTGGCGGTGGTTCCCCTGACATGAGCAATTCCGAGGACTTGACCGGTGTGCAGTTCGTAAATGGAACCCGTCCCGGAAATCCGCAGCTGGTGGAGCTGGCCAAGCGTCAGGTCGGCAATGTGGGCGGCTATCCTTATTGGAGCTGGTATGGCTTTGACAGCCGCGTGGAGTGGTGCGCCTGCTTTGTATCCTGGTGTTATAACCAGGCTGGAAAAAGTGAACCGCGCTTTGCAGGCTGTGAGTGGCAGGGCGTTCCGTGGTTCCAGTCTCATGGACAATGGGGTGCAAGAGGCTATAACAATCTGGCTCCCGGAGATGCAATTTTCTTTGATTGGGATTTGGATGGGACAGCAGACCATGTGGGTATCGTGATCGGTACGGATGGCAGCCGTGTTTATACCGTGGAGGGAAATTCCGGCGATGCCTGCAAGATCAAAAGTTATGACCTGAATTATCAAAGTATTAAGGGCTACGGCCTGATGAACTGGTAACAGACTTTGTGGAAAGGAGTGAACGGTTATGGCAAAAAACAAAATTGAACGTATCGACCAGGAAATTGAGAAAACCCGTGAGAAGATTGCGGAATATCAGGAAAAGCTCAAGACCCTGGAAGCACAGAAAACGGAGGCAGAGAATCTGGAAATCGTTCAGATGGTTCGTGCGCTACGCATGACTCCAGCACAGCTGAACGCTATGCTTTCCGGTGGAATGAACCACGGCAGAGATACAGCACTGTCGGAATCAAATAATCAGGAGGCTACCGCTTATGAAGAATAAAAGAATTTGCAAAACACTTTCCGCCCTTTGCCTGACAATGGTTGTGGCATTTGGCTTTACGATCCCTGCTTTCGCACAGGGGTCAGAACAGGCTCCGGCGGCACCGGCAGAGGATTCTACCAATGACAGCAATGTGATTGTGGAAGAAACAGAACCGGCACCGGCACTTACACCAGATGGCAATGCCGCTCTGGTGGATGATTTTGGTGGCAATAAGCAGCTCATTACCGTTACCACCAAGGCTGGCAACTATTTTTACATTTTGATCGACAGGGCTAATGAGGATAAAAAGACTGCTGTTCACTTTCTGAACCAGGTGGATGAAGCGGATTTGATGGCACTGATGGAAGATGAAAATGTCAAAGAGGAGCCGGCTGCTGTGTGTAGCTGTTCAACAAAATGTGAAGCAGGGGCAGTCAATACGGCCTGCCCGGTCTGCGCAACTGATAAGAGTAAATGTACGGGCAAAGCACCGGAACCTCCGGCAGAAACATCGGAGCCGGAAAAAGAGAAGCCTGCCGGATTGAACCCGGCTGCGCTGGTCCTTTTGCTGGCTCTGCTTGGTGGCGGTGGCGCATTTGCCTACTTGAAGCTCGTTAAGAATAAGCCTAAGACCAAGGGCAATGACAGTCTGGACGATTATGATTATGGCGAGGAAGATTCCGAGGAATGGGAAACCGAGGATGAGGAGTCGGACGAGCCGGACGCTGACGGGGGCAGCACAGAAGAAGATGATGAGGACAGTGTGAAATGACCCGTTTCACAGACAGTCCCTATGAACGCATGATGACACGCAGGCCGGAGGGCGGGAAGGAAACTTCCCGTCCTCCTTCTTTACCCCACAGCCACCCCTGCTATGGTTGCGGGAATTATGGAAGACCCTGCGTAGGTATCTGTCACCGGGAAATGTCCCGATGGCTCAAAGAGAGGAGGAACCATCATGGCTCAACATAAATTGGTAATTGCCGAAAAACCATCAGTTGCCCAGAGTTTGGCGGCGGTGATCGGCGCAACCGTCCGTAAGGACGGGTATCTGGAGGGCAACGGCTGGCGTGTCAGCTGGTGCGTGGGCCACCTGGCCGGTCTTGCGGATGCAGACAGCTATGACCCAAAGTATGCCAAGTGGCGATATGATGATCTGCCTATCCTGCCGGAACATTGGCAGATGGTGGTAGGAAAAGATAAGAAAAAGCAGTTTGATATTCTCAAAAAGCTGATGAATGCCCCGGATGTGACGGAAGTGGTAAATGCCTGTGATGCCGGACGCGAGGGCGAGATGATCTTCCGTAGCGTCTATGAGCTGGCAGGTTGCAAGAAGCCGATGAAAAGGCTCTGGATTTCTTCGATGGAGGACTCCGCCATAAGGGAAGGCTTTGCAAACCTGCGCCCCGGTGCGGATTATGACGGACTTCGGGATGCTGCCCTCTGCCGTGCCAAGGCCGACTGGCTGGTGGGAATCAATGCGACAAGGCTTTTTTCCGTGCTGTATCACCGCACCCTCAACATCGGGCGCGTGATGTCCCCAACACTGGCGCTCATTGTCCAGCGAGAAGCTGAGATCGACACCTTTCAGCCGATTCCCTTTTATACCGTGGCGCTGGAGCTGCCCGGTCTTACCGTATCTGGGGAGCGCATGGCGGATAAGGCCGCTGCTGAGCAGCTGAAAGAAACCTGTCAGGGTGCAGCTGTCACGATCAAAAAGGTGGAGTGCAAGGAAAAGTCTGAAAAGCCGCCTGCCCTCTATGACCTGACTACTCTGCAAAGAGATGCCAACCGCCTGCTTGGATTTACAGCCCAGCAGACCCTGGACTATCTGCAAAGTCTGTATGAAAAGAAGCTCTGCACCTATCCCCGTACTGACAGCCGCTATCTGACCAGTGATATGGCAGACAGCCTGCCGGTGTTGGTCAATCTGGTTGCCAACGCTATGCCGTTTCGCAAAGGGATCGCCATTACCTGTGATCCGCAGACGGTCATCAACGATAAGAAAGTAACTGACCACCACGCAGTAATCCCTACCAGAAATCTCAAGGATGCAGACCTTTCTGCCCTTCCTGCGGGAGAAAAAGCGGTGCTGGAGCTGGTGGCTCTGCGTCTGCTGTGCGCCGTAGCCCAGCCCCATATCTATTCGGAAACCGTTGTGATTGCAGCGTGTGCCGGTGGGGAGTTTACCACAAAAGGAAAAACGGTGAAGCACCCCGGATGGAAAGCACTGGAGGACGCTTACCGTGCCAAAATGAAGGATGCAGAGCCGAAAAAAGAGGGCGCAGAGAAAGCCCTGCCGGAGCTGACCGAAGGACAGACCCTTTCGGTTTCTGCGGCAATCGTCAAAGAAGGCAAAAGCAGTCCGCCCCAGCACTTTACGGAGGACACCCTATTGTCCGCGATGGAGACTGCCGGAAAAGAGGATATGCCGGAGGATGCCGAGCGAAAAGGTCTGGGGACACCGGCCACCCGTGCCGGTATTTTGGAAAAGCTGGTATCTGCCGGTTTTCTGGAACGAAAAAAGAGCAGGAAAACGGTACAGCTTCTTCCTTCCCACGATGCAGTATCCCTTATCACGGTCCTGCCGGAACAACTGCAATCGCCGCTTCTGACTGCCGAGTGGGAGTATCGCCTGGGCGAGATCGAGCGCGGGCAGCTTGCCCCAGAGGGGTTTCTGGACGGGATCAGCACCATGCTGAAAGACTTGGTGGGAACTTATCAGGTCATCAAGGGAACCGAGTACCTGTTCACTCCGCCCCGTGAGGTGGTGGGCAAATGCCCTCGCTGCGGCGGTGAAGTTGCAGAACTGCAAAAAGGCTTCTTCTGTCAGAATGATTCTTGCAAATTTGCAATCTGGAAAAACAACAAATGGTGGGCTGCCAAGAAAAAACAGCCGACCAAAGCTGTGGTGTCTGCGCTGCTGAACGATGGCTGTGTCCGTGTGACGGGGCTATATTCGGAGAAAACCGGCAAGACCTACGATGCCACTGTGGTTTTGGAGGACGATGGACAGTATGCCAACTTCAAGCTGGAATTTGACCAGCGGAAAGGAGGCAGCCGATGAAGCTCTCTTTAGTGGAACGGGAAACCATTCTCCTCTATAACCAGGCAGAACCAATGGCTGAGGTCTATACCCACGATCCCCGTCTGATGGAGAAGCTGGAACTGCTGGCAAAAAAGCACCCCGACCAGATCACCCGAAAGGACGCCCATAACTTTACCGTCCCCAAGCGGTGTGTATCAGTCCGGGAGCCATACAGCGCCGAGCGTCGCAAAGCTGCCAGTGAGCGTGCGAAAGCCGCCGGATACCAGCCCCCTGTGAAAAAGTCCGGCAGTTAAAGGCACATGGCAGAGAATGTATTTGAAGCGGTCAAGCAGTCGGTCAGCACCAGAGAAGCGGCAAAGTTTTACGGGATAAAAGTCAGTCGAACTGGTATGGCCTGCTGTCCTTTTCACGATGATAAGAACCCCAGCATGAAGGTAGACCAGCGGTTCCACTGCTTTGGCTGCGGTGAAGATGGGGATGTGATCGACTTTACCGCAAAGCTCTTTAACCTCTCCCCAAAAGAAGCGGCGGAGAAACTGGCACAGGACTTTGGCTTGATCTATGACAGTCAGGCCCCGCCCCGCAGGAGATATGTCCGGCAAAAAACCGAGGCACAGAAGTTTCGGGAGGATCGACAGCGCTGTTATCGCGTACTGTCCGATTACTACTATCTGCTGAAAAAATGGGAAGCCGACCGTTCTCCCAGGACACCGGAGGAAGAACCGCACCCCCGTTTTGTGGAAGCAATCCAGAAGAAAGCCTATGTAGAATACCTGCTGGACCTTTTCCTTTATGAAAGTGAAGAAGAACAAAAGGCATGGATTGCAGAACACACAGCAGAAATCACACACTTGGAAAGGAGATTGAAAATCATGGCTGAGAACAAACCCACCAACCGAGAACGGCTAAGGGAAATCACAGATGGCATCGAGCAGGGCATCAAAGAACTGTTTGAAAGCGAAAAGTATATGCGTTATCTGTCCGTCATGTCCCGATTTCACCGCTATTCGGTAAACAACACCATGCTCATCTATATGCAGAAGCCGGACGCCACTTTGGTAGCCGGATACAATAAGTGGAAAGACCAGTTTGAGCGTCATGTAAAAAAGGGCGAGCATGGCATTACCATCATCGCTCCCACACCGTATAAGAAGAAAATCGAGGAGCAGAAGCTGGACCCGGATACCAAGGCTCCGATTTTGGATAAAGACGGAAAGATCGTTACAGAGGAAAAAGAAATCGAGATCCCCATGTTTCGTCCGGTCAAGGTCTTTGATGTGAGCCAGACCGACGGGAAACCTTTGCCGGAGCTTGCTTCCTCCCTTTCCGGCAATGTGCCAAATTATGAGGCATTCATGGAGGCCCTGCGCCGCAGCGCACCGGTGCCGATTACTTTTGAAGCAATGGCCGCCGATACGGACGGCTATTTTTCTGCCGATCATCAGAAAATTGCCATTCGTCAGGGCATGAGTGAGGTTCAGACGGTTTCAGCCACAGTACACGAGATTGCCCACAGCAAGCTCCATGACCCTAAAAAATATGAAATGCTACCGTCATGGAAGGTTGTGCAGGAGAGTGAAGGTGGAACCAAACATGATTTCAAGTTGGATTTTGCCACAGAAAAAGAAGCCGAACAGTTTGCTTCTGATATGGATTGGCGTTATGTGGACGAAAATCAGTTTGAATGGCGTCTTGCAGTTGAGGAAGATGCAACCGCAGAAAAACAGGCAATCAAAAACCGTCACACGGAAGAAGTGGAGGCTGAAAGCATCTCCTATGCAGTCTGCAAATATTTTGGCATCGAGACAGGAGAAAACAGCTTTGGCTATATTGCAAGCTGGAGCCAGGGCAAAGAGCTGAAAGAGCTGAGAGCCAGTTTGGAGACCATCAACAAAACCTCCGGCACTTTGATCTCCGACATTGAGCGCCACTATAAGGAAATCTGCAAAGAGCGCGGAATCGACCCTCATGCAAAGGTAGAGCCGGAACCCGCCCCGATAGAGCAGCCAGAAGATGCCGCTAAGGTATCTGATAGACAGCAGACCGGCGATCTGACCTACTATGTAGCAGAGTGCATGGAATTTCCAAACCTCGGAGAATACCACGATAACCTGTCTTTGGAGGAAGCAATCCGCATTTATCAGGAGATTCCGGCAGAACGAATGAACGGGATCAAGGGCATTGGTTTTGAGCTGAAAGACGGAAGCGACTATGAAGGACCTTTTCCGATTTTGACCGGCCAGACCATTGACCTGGACACCATCCAGGCAATCGACTATTACCGTGATAATCCTCTGGTGCAAAAAGCGGTAAAGGAACTGGCTGCGGCAATGCCGGAAATGGAAGTGCTGGGGGCGGATGCCAACCAGCAGGAGGCTTTGTTTCTGATTGACGATGCCACCTATCTTCATATCCAGTCCTGTGACAGCGGCTGGGACTATACCCTTTACGATGCCGCGTCCATGAAAGAGCTGGATGGTGGTCAGCTGGATATGCCGGAGATTTCCCGCATGAAGGCAGTTCTCCAGATTTGTGATGACAACGATTTGGGCAGAGACTCGGTAAAATACGCACCGTTGTCCATGATTGAGACCTTGCAGGAAGCTGCCTACCAGCAGATGCAGGCAGAGGCCAGTCAGATGGCTGCTTCTTCTCAGCTGCCGGAAGCACAAGAGCAGGCGCTGGATGAATACCCTATGCCTGATGAGCAGGTATCCACACCGGATATGCAGGAATACGGCTACTCCTATGATGGGATGCTCCCTGTTACCAGAGAACGGGCGCTGGAACTGGATGCCGCCGGTTTGACCGTCTATGTGCTGCATGAGGACAATACGGAGAGCATGGTGTTTGACCCGCAGGAAATCATGGATCATGGCGGTCTTTTTGGCGTGGACCGTGAGGAATGGGAGAAAAGCCCTCAGTTCCACGAAAAGGTCATGGAGCGTCAGGAACATCAGCAGGAACGCGAACAGGCATTTCTATCCCAGAACAGAGATTGCTTTGCTATCTATCAGGTGAGCCGTGACGATCCGCAGAATGTGCGCTTTATGAATCTGGATTGGTTAAAGTCACATGACATTTCCATAGACCGCAGCAATTATGACCTCATTTACACAGCTCCTCTGAGGGAGTCTAGCACGGTACCGGAGCAGCTAGAAAAACTATATGAGCAGTTTAATCTGCAAAAGCCGGCGGATTTTCACAGTCCTTCTATGAGTGTCAGTGACATCGTTGCGATCAAGCAGGACGGTAAGGTATCCTGTCATTACTGTGACAGTGTTGGTTTTACCCAGATCCCCGGATTCCTGCCGGAAAATCCGCTGAAAAATGCGGAGATGGCCGTGGAGGACGATTACGGCATGATCGACGGTATCATCAACAATGGCGCAAAAGAGCCTACGGTGGCAGAGCTGGAACAGCAGGCCCGCAGCGGTCAGCCCATTTCCCTGATGGATCTGGCTGCCGCTGCCCATCGGGAGGAACGGGAAAAGAAAAAGTCCGTCATGGAGCAGCTGAAAAGCCAGCCCAAGGCAGAACACAAAAAGACAGCGCCCAAAAAGAGTGCGGAAAGGGAGATTTGATATGGGAAACTTTACTTTTGAGGAAATGAACCTGATGTGCATTTACAATACCGGCAGCCGCACCGGACTGATCGACAGCCTGCGTGAGATGCGCGGCGAGCTGGCCCCGGAGGAAACCGAGCTGCGGGAGTTGACAGACAGCGCACTGGGCAAGCTCCAGGCCATGAGTGATGCCGAGTTTGCCGAGCTGGAGTTGTATCCGGATTTTGACCAGTAAACACTATAATCGCAGGGATGGGGTGGCAATATGCCACCCCACCTTTTTACCCCAAAACTGAAAGGAGGACAGAACACTATGCCAACCAAAGCTGAACTATATGCACAGATGGCGGAGAAGGTAACAACGCAGCTCACGGGGAGCTGGCAGGAATGGGCAGGGTTTCTCACCACTGCTTCCCGCCTTTACAAGTACCCGTTCCATGAGCAGTTGATGATCTACGCCCAGCGTCCGGACGCCACCGCCTGTGCAGAGTACGATTTGTGGAATGAAAAGATGGGCCGGTATGTAAGGCGCGGCTCCAAGGGAATTGCTCTGGTGGACGATTCCGGGGACAGGCCCCGCCTGCGCTATGTTTTTGATATTTCCGACACCGGAACCCGTGAACATTCCCGCACTCCCTGGCTGTGGCAGCTGGAGGAGAGCCATTTGGATTCGGTGCAGGCCATGCTTGAGCGCACCTATGATGTTTCCGGTGATGACCTTGCCGGACAGCTCACCGAGGTAGCCGGAAAACTGGCTGAGGAATACTGGACGGAGCATCAGCAGGACTTCTTCTATATCGTTGACGGTTCCTTTTTGGAGGAATATGATGAGTTTAACATCGGAGTACAGTTCAAGGCAGCAGCCACCGTCAGTATCACTTACGCTTTGATGTCCCGCTGTGGACTGGAGCCGGAACGCTACTTCGACCACGAAGATTTCATGGCGATCTTTGATTTCAATACTCCGGCAACCATCGGAGCGCTGGGAACAGCGGTCAGCCAGATCAACCAGCAGGTGCTGCGGCAGATCGGCGTTACCGTCCGAAATGCAGAGCGCGAAGCCAACCAAGAAAGGAGCAAACAAGATGAACAATCCCATGACCTATATCCAGAACGGAGACTATCTGATTCCCGACCTGAAGCTGAGCCAGCAGCCGGAGAAACCCCTGGGCAAGTACGGCAGGATGAGGAAAACCTACCTGAAGGAACATCGTCCCATCCTCTACAACCAGATGTTGCTGAGCGAGAAGCTGTACCCGCACCTTCTGGAGATCGACGAGACCGCCCAGAGCAGACTGGAGCAGATGATGCCCCAGCTGGCGAAGGAAGCGGGAGCCACCGAGGAACTGAAAGCCAGCGATCCCATGAAGTGGGTGGGGCTGATGAACACCTGCAAAGCTCAGGCCGAGGAAATCCTGATGGCGGAGCTTATCAACAGCTGACTCTAAACCTGTTCCTCTCCGAAGCGGAACAGATCCAATCCATAGATGAAGCAGAGAATGTAGCGCATACATCCTCTGCTTTTTCTTTTACCCAAAATGACATCGACCATGTGCTGCGTTTGGGCGGCAATACAGACCGTCAAAGGGAGCGTGTGGTTGCAGCCTTTGAAAAGCAGAAAACCACCGCTGAGATTGCCGAGATACTGAAAACGCTGTACCACGGCGGCAATGGCCTTGGCAGTGTGAGCGCATGGTATGCCGAGGATGGTATCCATCTTTCACATGGGAAGTCTGTCCGTTATGACAGGTCTGCCCAGGTCATTTCCTGGGAGAGTGCCGCAGAGCGTATCGGGGAGCTTTTGGAAAGTGGTCAGTTTGCCTCCAATGTGGAGCTTGCAGAAGCGGCAAGCTATGAACGCTCCCTCCTCTCGGAAAAGCTCTGGCATCTGTATCACGATCTCAGTGAGGACGCCAGAAAAGGCGGATATTTGTCCTGCCTGTCAGAGATCAAAGGCAATGATTTCCCGGAGGAGACCCGCCGCCTGATGGAGCAGCTGAGTGAACCGGCTTTCCGCCAGACCCTCAAGGAAGAATACGCCGCCTTCTGGACTGCCTATCAGCAGGACCGTGACCTGTTGCGTTTTCACTATCATAGACCGAGGGAGATCTGGGAGAACCTGAAGGACCTTGACCTGCCCCGCAGGACCTTTTCTTCAGAGCTTTCCCAAGTGCCAACCGTCCAGCACTTTATTACCGAGGATGAGATCGACGCCGCCATGACCGGCGGAAGCAGTTTCGCCGGAGGAAAAGGCCGTATCTATGCGTTCTTCATGGCAAACCATACGGATAAGGAGAAAGTGAGATTCCTCAAAGACGAGTATGGCATTGGCGGACGCTCTCATGCCTTGTCCGGCGCAACACACAGCGGCGAAGATCACGATGGGAAAGGACTGCACTATAAAAAGCAGGACTGCCCGGATGTTCACTTGAACTGGGAAAAGGTTGCCAAGCGCATTACCTCTCTTGTCCAGAAAGGCCGCTATCTTACCGAACAGGAACAGGCGCAGTATGACAAAATCCAGGCTGAAAAGGAATTGGCAGAAGAAGATGCCATACAAGCTCAGCAGCCGGAGGTGGAGGAAGAAACGCCAAAGCCTACCCTTCGGGAGCAGTTTGAGCAGTATAAGACTGTGGTGACTGCCGCCATTTCCGAGGATGCCGCATACCGCAATGCCTGCGGGCATTCTGACCGTGAAAATGTTGTCATCGAGGGCAATGCCGCTGTGCGCCGTGCGGTCCTTGGTTCTAAGGATATGGAGCTGATTCGCCTCTATTCGGATGTGCCGGAGTTCCGACAGCGACTGCACCGGGAAGTGATCGACGAAACCTATCCAAAGCTCCATGAACTTCTGCGCCCTCTTTCTCAGGAAGATATTGATACTGCCATTTGTGCATGGAACGGCAATATCGAGAGTAAACATGCTGTCGTCCGTTATATGAAAGACCATGCAAGAGAGAAAGATACCGCTGCATGGCTGGCTCAGGAATACAGTGGCAGCAACATCCCGTTCGTTGTCCGTGCCGGAAGCCCGGAGGAAACGCAGCTGCCCTGGCCGAAGGTACAGCGCAGGCTTGCCCAGCTGATTCAGGAGGACCGGTTCTATACCGAAGAAGAACAGGAACGTTTTGACAACATCGACCCCATCGCCATCCGGGAAGCCCTGGAGGAAAGAGGGATTGTCAACGGACAGGTGGCAGACCCGGAAAAACTGGACAATGACCCATTTATCCAACAGGTGGTGTCGGATGTAGGGCAGATCGCAGATGCCGAGACAGAGCAGACTTCCAAAGTTTCCATTTCCGATGAGGAATATGACGCAGTTCGCCGCCCAATTCCGCAAAGAACCTCCTATGACCCAGCCGCCCCGGTCTATGCCGTGGGCGATACCGTGTATATCGAGGATGACGCCTATCAGATCACCGAGCTGCGGGAGGACACCGTACAGCTTCTGCCCACCGGGATGGTATATCCCATCTACCGGGCAGAGCGCAAAGAACAGTTCGAGCAGCTGCTTCGGGCAGACCGCCGCAATGCTTACTATACCGAATTTCTTCCTATTGACCCGGACAAGGCAGATCAGGACTTGCGGGATGTATTGGCTCATGGACTGATGGATGAAGCGGATAAAAAGCAGATTTCCACGCTGCTGCAATCCGGCAGGAGCAACAGCGAGATCGCCTACTGGCTGAGCAGAGCCTATTCTGGTGAGATCGAGACACTGAATCTGGAGACCGGCGATATTGCCGATTACCGTACCACGGCACAGGGCATAGAACTGGAAGTCATGGATGCAGAGGAAAAGCGTCTGGCTATGCTGTATTTCCGCTGGGATGAAGTTGCGCCTTTGCTGCGCGGGATGTATGCCCGTCAGCAGGACGGTTTTGGACAGGAACAGCCCCAACCGACTACCGAATCCCCGACCTTCCATTCCGAGACCATGGCCGTCTATCCGGGCGATAAGAACAATCTGCCTTATGATGTGGTGGTGGAACGACTGCATATCGAGGAGCCGGAGCCGCCAGCCCCTGTAACAGAGCCGGAGAAAACCTTTGAGGAAGTGTTGGATGAACACCCGGTTTCCATTCAGGTCAATGGCCAGTGGCAGACCTTTCCCAATGCCAAAGCTGCCGAGGAAGCATCTTATGAGGAATACAAGGCTAACCTGCGCCGCAATGCAAAAAACTTCCGCATTACAGATGAGCATTTGGGTGAGGGCGGTCCGAAAGCCAAGTTCCAGGCAAATGTCAATGCGATTCGTTTGCTGAAAGAGCTGGAAGCTGCCGGACAGCAGGCAAGCCCCGAACAGCAGGAGGTTCTTTCTCGATATGTGGGCTGGGGCGGTCTCTCTGATGCGTTTGACCCGGAGAAACCGGCATGGGCTTTAGAGTATGCCCAGCTAAAAGAACTGCTGACCCCGGAGGAATATGCCGCCGCCAGAAGCTCTACCCTCAACGCCCATTACACCAGCCCTACGGTCATTCAGGCCATCTATGAAGCGGTGGACCGTATGGGATTTGAGACCGGAAATATTCTGGAGCCGTCTATGGGTGTGGGCAATTTCTTTGGTATGCTGCCGGAGAAAATGCGAAACAGCCGTCTGTACGGCGTGGAGCTGGATTCCATCAGTGGACGGATTGCAAAGCAGCTCTACCCCAAGGCCGACATCACCGTGGCCGGGTTTGAGACCACCGACAGGCGAGATTTCTATGACCTTGCCATTGGTAATGTGCCTTTTGGCCAGTATCAGGTCAACGACAAAGCCTACAACAAGCTGAATTTCAGTATTCATAACTATTTTTTTGCCAAAGCACTGGATTAGGTGCGTCCCGGCGGTGTGGTAGCTTTTGTGACCTCTCGATATACCATGGACGCCAAGGATTCCACCGTGCGCCGCTATCTTGCCCAGCGTGCTGAGCTGCTGGGAGCTATCCGTCTGCCGAATGACGCGTTCAAAAAGAATGCCGGTGCCGAGGTGGTATCGGACATCATCTTCCTCCAAAAGCGGGACCGCCCGTTGGACATCGTGCCGGAATGGACCCAGACCGGACAGACGGAGGACGGGTTTGCCATCAACCGGTATTTTATCGACCACCCGGAAATGGTGCTGGGCAGACAGGAGCCGGTAAGCACTGCTCATGGTATGGACTACACCGTGAACCCTATCGAGGGACTGGAGCTTTCCGACCAGCTGCATGATGCGGTGAAGTATATTCATGGCACTTATCAGGAGGCAGAGCTGCCGGAGCTGGGCGAAGGCGAAGCTATTGACACCTCCATTCCTGCCGACCCCAATGTGAAGAACTATTCCTATGCCATTGTAGACGGGCAGGTGTACTACCGGGAAAACAGCCGTATGGTGCGCCCTGACCTCAACGCCACCGCCGAAGCCCGTGTAAAAGGTCTTGTGGGACTGCGTGATTGTGTGCAGGAACTGATCGACCTTCAGATGGATGCAGCGGTTCCGGACAGCACCATTCGGGAGAAGCAGGCGGAACTGAACAGCCTCTATGACAGCTTTTCTTCCAAATACGGTCTCATCAATGACCGTGCAAACCGTCTGGCCTATGCAGACGATTCTTCCTATTACCTGCTCTGTGCGCTGGAAGTCATCGACGAGGACGGTAAACTGGAACGTAAGGCAGATATGTTCACCAAGCGGACCATCAAGCCCCATCAGGCGGTGGCTGTGGTGGATACGGCAAGTGAAGCACTGGCGGTGTCCATCTCGGAAAAAGCCTGCGTGGATATGGACTATATGAGCCAGCTTACCGGAAAAACAAAAGAAGAACTGGCCGGAGAGTTGCAAGGCGTAATCTTCCGTGTACCGGGACAGTTGGAGCAGGACAGAACGCCCCATTATGTGACTGCTGATGAATACCTCTCCGGCAATGTACGCCGCAAACTGCGTCAGGCGCAGCGGGCCGCACAGCAGGACCCGGTTTATGCAGTCAATGTGGAAGCTCTTACCGCCGCCCAGCCCAAAGACCTGGATGCGTCGGAGATCGAGGTGCGTCTGGGCGCTACCTGGATTGACAAGGAATATATCCAGCAGTTTATGTATGAGACCTTTAATACCCCGTTTTATCTCCAGCGCAGTATCGGGGTCAACTATTCGTCCTTTACCGCTGAATGGCAGATCAAGGGGAAATCTTCTGTATCCTACAACGATGTGGCAGCTTATACCACCTACGGAACCAGCCGTGCCAATGCCTACAAGATTTTGGAGGACAGCCTGAACCTGCGGGATGTCCGTATCTATGACACCATAGAGGACGCAGACGGAAAAGAGCGCCGCGTGCTGAACGCCAAGGAGACCACCCTGGCGGCTCAAAAACAGCAGGCGATCCGGGAAGCCTTTAGGGACTGGATCTGGAGAGACCCGGAGCGTCGCCAGACTTTGGTGAGCCAGTACAACGAGGAAATGAACTCTACCCGTCCCCGTGAATATGATGGCAGCCACATCACTTTTGGAGGCATGAACCCGGCCATTACCCTGCGGGAACACCAGAAAAGCGCCATTGCCCATGTGCTGTATGGAGGAAATACCCTGTTGGCACATGAAGTAGGCGCAGGCAAAA
>OMFC01000692.1_pt1 | contig 17094 bp, 16 predicted proteins | sample 1645531 | NCBI WGS metagenome assembly OMFC01 (sample SAMEA103958112, study PRJEB25191) | human gut metagenome | biome: human-associated habitat [ENVO:00009003]; feature: intestine environment [ENVO:2100002]; material: feces | place: Germany | collected 2013/2015 | reverse complement strand
CTACTTGGGCAACGCCCTCCATTCCAACGAGGTCTTGCAGCAGTATTATCACGCGCCGACAGCGATACAACGAATGCAGTACGGCAAAAGTTTCATTGATTTTACTTCCAGCCTGCTCAACCACAGCACCACGGTCAGCCACATCGTCATCGTCAACAACGACCAGAGTATCCTCAGCCCGACGGAGCGGAACATCATTGCGCTGGACACGCTGGATTCCAAGTATCACCTGTTTAAAAGCGACAATCTGTCTTCCGGTTTTTACGGGCCAGCATTCGATACCTTCACGAACAGGAACTTTTTCGCATACGTTCAGCCGGTCTACAACACCCGGCAGGGCGCGCGCTTCCGGCAGAAGTTAGGCACCTGCGTCATCTTCGCCCGCCTTGACCTGCTGCAACACGAAACGGACTCCTTCTTCGCCTGCCATGATGACATCATAGCCTCTTTCACCGCATACAGCAACGCAACCATGCGCGGTTTGAACGCCGCGGAGTGCCAAGCTCTGTATGACCGGCTCGGCAACGGAGCCAAGAACACGGTCAGCGCACGCCTTCTGAAAGAGCGCATAGAACGCATGAGGAAGAGCGAGACGGGCGGCACAGCCCCCGACTTCACCCTACCCACGCTCACGGAGGGGCAGACACTGACCCTCAGCAAGGTGAAAGCCAAGATAAAGATCGTTGACTTCTGGGCATCGTGGTGTGGCCCATGCAGGCTGAACAACCCCTCGCTGCGCGCCATATACAACGATTTCCACCCCAAGGGGCTTGAGATTGTCAGCGTCTCGCTTGACACAAAACGCGCCGCTTGGGCGGCCGCCGTCGAAAAAGACCAGTTGCCATGGCTCCACGCTTCTTCGCTAAAAGGGTGGAAATGCAACGTTACGCGCCAGTACAACGTTACGGCTGTGCCCGCCATCTTCGTGCTTGACGAGCATGACAGGATAATAGCCACCAACCTGCGCGGCGACAAGCTACGCGCGTTCCTTGAGGAAAGGCTGAGGTAGGCGACAGGCGGCGCACCGCAAAGTGCCCCACAAAGACTCGGAATGAACTATTGTTAAATATTAAATTTTACTGTATGAAAAGACAAACTTTGCTTCTGGCCATGCTCTCAGTGGCCATGCTGGCCTCAGCTCAGTCTGAAAGGCGGTATGTCATAACCGGAAGCATGACCACGGACTCACTCTACACCTCCGCGGGAACGGTTAAGAAGCTTTTTCTTACACGCTCCGTGAACGGCTCACAGGTTACGATAGACTCCGCAACGGTCAAGGACAAAAGCTTCGTCTTCAAGGGCATTGCGCCAGAGACTGTAGACGTGGCCTTCATAACCGGCTTCGACAACGGCTCCATCCAGCTCTTCTTGGAGCCAGGGGAGATTACCGTCAAGCCCTTTGACGCACGCTTCCCTGTGGCGGCACGGGCGGAGGGAACTGCCAATAACGATGTCTTGGCCGGTTTCCAGAAGCTTAACGATGACTTCATAGCACGCATCAGGGCAGACAAGAGCCCACTTCTGACCGATGTTCCTGACGATGTGCGCAAAGATGAAAAGGCGTTTCTGCCTTACCGGGGTGCCGCTTTCTTCGGCAACCGCCTGTACTTTACGGGGGAGACTATGAAGTATGTGCGGCAGCATCTTGACGCTCCAGCCACGCTGTTCATCATAAAATACAACCTGTTCCACATGTTCTCGCCCCGCGTGGTGGAGCGACAGTTGCTCAGAGCCTTGTCTCCCGAGCTGCACGAGCACCCTCTCTACAAGGAGATGGAGAACCTGCTGGCAGCGGCGAAGCTTGCCGTAAGCGAGGTGTCGCCAGTGTTTCAGGGACAGACACCTGACGGTCAGACCGTGAAACTGACAGACTTGCGCGGCTCTTATGTGCTCGTTGACTTCTGGGCGAGCTGGTGTGGGCCTTGTCGAAGGGAGTTCCCCTACCTGAAACAGGCTCTTGAGGCCGCGAAACAGTTCGGACGGTTCAAGATTCTCAGCTATTCCATTGATGACAACAAGGACAAATGGCTGAAGAGCATAAAGGACAACCAACTTGAACACGCCAACTGGACGCACATATCCACGCTGAAAGGTTGGTCGTCAGACGTTGTATCGTTGTTCAACATAAAAGGTATTCCGCATACGGTGCTGCTCAATCCTGAGGGAAGAATCGTGACCTTCAACCTCAGAGGAGAAGAGCTTGTACAAAAAATCAAGGCTATTGCCGAGGGAAAGGAGAAGTATGAATAAGTCAAACAAAAGAAGAAAGAACGCCATGATACACAGAACACTGCTCGCCTTGGCTTTCATAGGTCTGTCGCTCGGTGTGGCTGATGCGCAGAAAGAGTGCGTGATAAAAGGCACAGTAATGAAAGACTCTATGCGTTACAGCCCGCAACAGGTCAACAAAGTCTACCTCTCAGCGTTGGATGAGTATGACAGGTTCATCGTTATTGACTCCACCACGCTTTCAAAGCCCGACAAACGCACGGCAGGAGCACGAACATTCACCTTCAGACGCAAGCTCTCCGAGGGCGAACCTGTGCTTCTCTACTTCCTGACGGGCTTTGATAACGGCAACATTCAGGTCTTCATTGAGCCGGGGACGGTATCTGTCAACATCAAGGACGCAGCCTTCCCGGGCGGAGCCACTGTAAGCGGAACGCCAACCAACGACCTTTACGCCGAGTATAAAGCCATTTCGGATCGTTGCATAAAAGAACAGGAAGACTCACTCCACGCCGCCAAGACGCAAGGAATAAGCTGGGGCGACGAGAAGCAGAGCATGGAGCACTGGATGAGGATAGGCGCGGCAGCCTTGGTCAATGGGAATGCCGAGCGGCTGATGTTCCTTTTAAGACACAACAACAGTCCACTAACGCCACTGATGTTCGAGAAAGAGATTTACTTCATGTTTGACAAGTCATACGCCGAAATGCTTCTTAAATCCATTTCGCCTGACCTTCACCAGCACCCTTACTACAAATCGTTCAGCAATGTGGTGAAGTCGCTTGACCTGAAGACAGGCGGAGAGTTGCCCGACATCACCCTGAAACTCGCTGACAACGGCCGCAAAACATTGTCAGACTACCGTGGCAAGTTCGTGTTGCTTGACTTCTGGGCCTCATGGTGCGGCCCGTGCAGAAAGGAGATCCCCAACCTTGTGCAGCTGTACAACGACCTTACGCCAGCCGAAAAGGAGAAGTTCGCAATCATAAGCTTCTCACTTGACAACAAAGACAAGGCTTGGCGTAATGCAATAAAACAGCTTGGAATGGACAAAGAAGGCTGGGTTCACGCCTCAGACCTGCTTGGATGGGGCTCGCCAGCCGTAAAACAGATGGGCGTTGACGCTGTTCCCAAGGCAATTCTCATTGACCCTGAGGGCAGGGCAATCTCTTTCACGCTCCGTGGGGAGGAGCTTGTGCGCCGCGTAAAACAAATTCTCGGCGGCGACCTCTACTATCAGGGTGAGCGAAACGACAACCCCGACAATGAAAAGATGGACGCGATACGCAACATCAACAAGTGAAACACACCGTAAAGCCTTTCTTATGACAATCAGAAATATTGCTTCTATATAACAAAGTTCAAATATCATCTTTGTTATTATCTCAACTTGTTTGCCATTCTGGCAAAGGGAACTGTCCGGTAAAATGACTATCTTTGCTCATGGTTATGTTTTAATTTAGCAAAAACAAAGATAACCAAAAGGGCTGATACCTCGTGAGAAGTGTCAGCCCTAATTTATTTTGTTTGAAAAAGTTTTACAGGACAGCAATAACATGTAATCATAACTCTAAACTCTCAATTTTCAACTCTCAACTAAGCAAAATTACTTCTTGTGTCTGTTTGCACGTTGCGTTTAGTTCGCAAGATACAAGTAAGCCAGCATCAAGGCATCGGGCGACAGCGACTTTCGCAAGAGGTTGAGCAGTCGCCGCTTCTTTTTCTTCACGCCGCTCTCCGTCATGTTGAGCCGTGCGGCTATGTCGGCCGTCTTCAGACCCTCGCGGAAAATCATGGCGCACAGCTGCCGCATGTCCTCGGGCAGGTGGTCCACGGCTGCCATGAGGTTGTCGATGGTCTCCTTGCGTATCAGTTCGGTGGAGAAGTCGTCCTCGAAGTCGTCGTCGTCCTGGCTGGCGTAGTGCATCTGGCTGTTGTGCTTGCGTATATACGACACTACGGCGTTGTGTATGCAGACGAAGAGAAACGCCTTGGCGCGCTCTGCCGACGCCATCTCCTCGCGCCTCTGGTAAAGCTGGAAGATGGAGTCTTGCACGCAGTCTTCGGCGAGGAAGGCGAGCTCGTCTGTCAGCAAGCGGCGCGTGAACACAATGAGCGATGGATAGACATCTTTATATAAAGAGTCTATGTCGCCTTGCAGAAACAGGGCGTACGCTTCCCGGTGTTTATTTGTCGTGCTCATGCTCCAGGCCATTGTCTGTGTGGTGTGACTTGTCGATGGTTTGTCATTGCAAAAATACGAATTAAATCTGTGAAACTCACTCCTTTTGGGGAAATATTTTCGGGTCATGGAGCAATTAGGCTCCACATTGTCATCTGTAATCGACTCGACCCTCGGTCTAAGATGTAGATCGTTCGGTTATCAGTACAGCGAAATCATCCGTTCTCTCATGAGTATCTACTTCTGTGGTGGCTCATGTATTGAGGATGTCACTACTCATTTGATGAACCATCTCTCGCTTCATCCGACACTTCATACTTGTAGTTCTGATACTATCCTCAGAGCGATAAAGGAACTGACGCAAGAAAACATCTCATACACATCAGATACGGGTAAGAACTACGATTTCAACACGGCTGACACTCTCAATACTTTACTGCTTAATTGTATGTTTGCATCTGGCCAACTGAAAGAGGGTGAGATGTATAATGTTGATTTCGACCATCAGTTCATAGAGACAGAGAAGTATGATGCAAAGCTTACATACAAGAAATTCTTTGAAATACACGCCTGAAGGAAATGTCATAAAAAGGCGGATTTGCCTCCACAGCCGCATTGCCGGATGATGTTAGAAACAGAATAGTGATAGACAGTCACGTGCGCCTTATCCTCTTCCTTAAACGTGGTAAGGACGGGATAAAGCACAATTATGTGGCTGAAGTGTTCTGAAAAAAAGCGAAAAATGAGAGCTATGATAGCCTTAATAAATAATGCAAGGCGTTCATAACTCTCATTTCTCAAGTTCTTTTATAGTTCGGAGTTTATCCATCCCGTTATGGTCTGAAGCACCTCCGGCGCTATGGTCTCCTCAATCTGTTGATATTCAATGACGTTGCCTGTCGTGCAATGCTGGAAGAGATGGTTTACACCGTCCACTTTCTTTATGGTGTGCTTGCAATTTGTAAGCCCCTTCTCAAGTTGTGTGGCGTTGGCTGTGCAGTCCACCTGCGTGTCTTTTGTGCCGTTAAGAGCCAGTGCAGGACATTTAATCTTAGCCAACTGCTTGCTTACGTCTATGGTAAGGAAGTGGCGCATGTATGGTGTGTCTGCTTGTTGCAATGCTTTTATGGTGATAGGTTTGAGAGCTTCGGGCATATCATCGATGTTTATTTCGCTTGCCTTCTTGCCACTTGCAATCTCGTCGAGTGCTTTACTGATGCTATTGCAGTATGTGTCAACCGTTTCCTTTGGCAGACCTATGACAGACATGGCTTGACGGTTCTGCATTACGAGCGTCTCCTTACCGGATATAGCCATTCCTGCAAGCGACACGATGAAATCGGTTTTGCCTTCTGCGGCAAGCATCATGGCAATGGTGCCACCCTCGCTATGTCCGAGTATGCCAACTTTATTGAAACGCTTACGCAACAGAGGCAGGGCAGCTGCGGCATCCTGTCGGAAATCGTCTGTCGTAAAATTCATGAACTTGACGCTTGCATCGCCCCATCCGCGGTCGTCATAACGCAAGGATGCGATGCCTTGACGAGCCAAAGCGTCGGCTATTACGGCAAATGGCTTATGCTCGAACAGTTCCTCGTCGCGGTTCTGCTGTCCGCTGCCTGTCACCATGAGCACCACAGGAGTGTCCTTCGTGTAGTTCTCTGGCAAGGTAAGTGTGCCGTTAAAGGTATATCCTGCATTGGTGAAACTTACGCTTTCCTCTTTGTAGGGGAATGGTGGTACAGGCGTCTGTGGACGCTTTACGGCAAGTTTGCCTGCTTTCAGAGTCAGTGGCAAAGGATATCCGTTTTGTGTGAATGTTCCCTTTATCTCTCCGTCAGCCATCTTTCCTTCAAACGTAGCTCCAATCATTCCAACCGTCACCTTTATCGTGCCGTCGTCTGTAACGGTTTTCTCAGCAGGAATGCCCTTTGCGTTTTGTGAAGGAGAATCCATGGTGCATCCGTTAGGGGAGAAATTAAAGACCAATGGCAGCTTGAAGCCCATAACGTCAAGTTCGCCGTTCCATGCGCCTTCCTGAGCGTTGGCTGTGAATGCCAACATGGTGAGGACGATGGAGGTAAATGTTCTTAATGGTTTCATATCCTTAATTCCGCAACACTATTATAAATTAAACTTTTTAAGTACCTGAGCAACTAAAAGTTGCCCAGGATTTTGCCATGTCGAAGAATTCACTTATCTTAGTGTCGCAAAAATAAACAAGCAAAACTCTGATATGGCATGGCGAAGATACAAATTAAATCTGAGAAACTCACTCCTTTTGGAGGAATATTTTCGGGTCGTGGAGCAATTTGACTCCACATAGTCATCTGTAATCGACTCAACCCTCGGTCTAAGGTTTAAATCGTTCCATTTTTTTGGCACGTTTTCTCGCCATGGCAGAGCTTAAGTAAACTTAGCTCTGCTCATCTGGCTTAACGAAAACCTTCGTTTTCATCAGAAGGACACGCTGAAGAGGTTCTTTGAGAGATTTGAACAGAACAGGCTCACTATCAATCGTTTCAGAGCTGATTGCGGATCATGTTCCGAGGAAATCGTGGAGGAAATAGAGAAACACTGCAAGTCCTTCTATATCCGCACTAACCGCTGCAGTTCGCTCTACAATGACATATTTGCTCTCAGAGGCTGGAAGACTGAGGAAATCAATGGCATTGAGTTTGAATTGAACTCTATCCTTGTTGAGAAGTGGAAGGGTAAAGCATACCGACTTGTGATTCAAAGACAGAAACGGATGGATGGTGTGCAGGATCTTTGGGAAGGAGAATACACATACCGTTGTATCCTGACTAACGACTATGAATCTTCCGTAAGAGAAATTGTCGAGTTCTATAACCTTCGTGGAGGAAAGGAACGTATCTTTGATGATATGAACAATGGTTTCGGGTGGGACAGATTGCCCAAATCCTTCATGGCCGAGAACACTGTGTTCCTTCTTCTTACAGCACTTATCCGTAACTTCTACAAGGCCATTATCCAAAGACTTGACGTAAAGAGGTTCGGACTCAATGCAACAAGTCGCATAAAAGCGTTTGTCTTCAGGTTTATCTCTGTACCAGCCAAGTGGATCAGGACATCAAGGCGGTATGTGCTGAATATCTATACCTGTAACAATGCTTACGCAGATATTTTTCAGACTGATTTTGGATAACGCCTACAACTTATGGGTATGATACTGCGTATTGTCTCAAGTCGCATTGTGGGGTAAGGGGATGTTGTAGGCAGAAGTGGGTGTTTCTGCCTCAATTTATCTGATAATTCAGTAATGAGAGGACGTGTACACGCAAGAAGGACGCTTGAAGGGCTTAGTTGCGGATTTGATGTATTTTTTGCAAAAAACTATTTTTCGAATGTGCCAAGAGTTTCTGCTATTTTCTTTGTTAAAAAATATGTACAGAAAGATAAATACCTGAGAGTTACTCCATTCGGAATGTTACATGATAGCCTGCCACATTGTGCTCGGCTAGGGAGAGATTGATGGATTGCATCATCAGCATCTGGCGGGAGATGGAGAGACCGATGCCCGAACCTGATGGCTTGGTGGAGAAGGCGGTGAAAGATATGCTGTAAAACGAAAAAAGTAGAGAGCCTACCACGCTAACCCTCATTTTGCGAGTTAGCGTAGTAGGTTCATGAAAGTCGGCATTATTGTAAGAAATCATTGTTGCTTACCTTTACACCAAGTGGTCCATAGTCGCCAAGAGCTTTGTGAGCAAGTTGCTTGTCGGGATTGGTCACATGGTCGATAGGTTCGCCATCCTCATCCTTGTAAGCTGTAGGTATCATGGTTGCGATGGAGTGTTCCCATTCCTTGTCGGGAAGAATGTTCCTGTACATGATAGCCACAATCTCTCCGATAGGATTGCCGTCTATGTTCTTTTTCTCACTGTCCCAAATGAAGAGATTGACATATTCTCCGTTGGCATTCATTTCGTTCACCTTGCTCTGTATGGCTGATAGCTTAGGATTCTTTTTCAAGCAAACCACAAATGTTGCTTTCTTGCCATCGGCATAGCGAGCCTTCGCATCATATATAGACATATATGAGCGTGTGTCGCTTGCTGAGCCAATGCAGATAGACCAGTAACGTGTCACAGCGTTTTTGTATTCCTCTGGCTTTGTGGGCACTGTGGCTGGTATGAAGGAGAATGTGAGCACAGAGTCCTCGCGCAAGTGCGTTCTTCCATAAAGGTATGACGTGAAGCTGTTTGGATAGTACATGCTGACTGGAGCAAGGAAGAATGGCATCTCCTTGTTTTCGTCGGATTTCTGTGTATACACCTTCGATGTCACCTTAGAGATATTTGATGCAGCGTGCTCTGGCACGGAGGTCTCATGCAAGTTCATGTCGAGTGCAGTGATGGCTGGTAGTTCCACTCCTGCGTATTCGTCTTTTTGGCTTCCATCAGCAGTAGTGCCCAGGTAATGTCTGAGAGCTATAGCTACTTTGTTCACACCTTCTGCAACTTTCACCACATTCGTTGAACCAAGTTTGTCTATTACGCTTTGTGGCGTTCCATTTGGCACCACATAGATGGTGAAATAGTTCTTTCCCGAAGTGGTCTTGACGAAAGGGTTTGTGCTTCCGTTATCTGCCGAGATGTCTTGGTCGTTGATGCCTGAGAAAACGTCTCCTGTGTTATCATTGTATAGTGATATGCTGAAATATCTGCAATGAGGAAATTCTCCTTTCAGACATAAAATCTTGTCACTATTTTTGTCTGCCTCATAGGTGTATTCCCAATAATTGCAATACAAGTCCGGGTATGCTCCGAGAACTTCACCGTCGCCTTTCAGGGTTGCGCCCCATTGCTCTTTAGGTGACGGGGTAGGTAACTTTGTGCCGTCGTCATCGGAACATGCGATGAATGTCATTGCCATGATACAACTTAGCAATGAGGTCATGATAATTTGCTTGATTTTCATTCTTCTTATTTTTTATGTTAATATACTTTTGTTCTCACTCTGTTTTACTTGATCTCCACTCTAAACGGTCCAGACACCGAGTTGTAGAGTAAGTCACCATCGTCAAAGAACTGTATGATGGCATATGCTCCATTGGTTCGATTGTCCTTGCCCAGGATTGTGCGGTGGCGTGTGGTGCCAGTGTGCCAGTCGAGTCCGGTTACTTCCCATCCTGTGGCATCGTTCCATCCACTTACGAATACCATTTCTGACGATGTGCTTACAGCAGGAATCATGCTTGGTGAACTGACGTCAGCACGTGTCCACTTAGCCTCCCACTTGTTCTCTTTCGTGTTCCAGCTCACGCATTCAGCACCTCTGGGAGTCTCCACAGTGGGACCGATGGCTAGCACGCCTATAATCTTATCGTTTATCTTTTCCGTTGTCTGGCTGATGTTGTTCACCACAAAAGCGTCGTATCCTGCGGTTACTACGGATTGCTCCGACTGTACCCATTCGGTAGAGGTTGGTAATCCGCACGTTATGTCGAACGTTCCTGCCAAACGCTTGTTGCTGGAATCTACAGGCTTGGCATCGGCAGGTATGGCGTCACGCCAGAAAGCTACGAGTTTCATTCTCTTTGCTCCGTCCGTTATCACTACGAGTTTGTCCTCGTCGTTGCCAAATCCCATTAGTGTAGGGGTTGATCCTGTGCCATATCCGAGCTTGATACATGGTGCCATTGGACCTCCGTCATACTCGGCTTTCCATGCTCCATAGCTCTCGCTGTCAGAGAACTTTCCATCCTTGCATATCAGCTTTTGCATGAGTCCCTTGCCGTTGGCCTCCTTGTTGTTGCTTGCCACATATACCCCGCCGTTCTCATCCACTGCTATTGAGTTCGTCAATATCTGGGTGCTTGTCAGTGGGTAGGTATCTTCTACCGTGGTCAACTCACGGTTGAGTACAACGAGAGCATTCTGTGCCGCCACGATCAAGTGTCCATCGTATGTCATGGTAGCTCCCACCAGAGTGTGTGAGTTGTTGATATACGGCGTGAGCTTAATCTGACTGTCTAGCTCTATGCCTTCCTTTGGATTATTGGGATTCTTCAGCTTGTATCTTGCCATGATGTGTCCAGCATTGGTGTATACATAGTTGTCCTTGTCGCACAACACATAGTTTCCATTGGACATAGACATTTGTGGGGCAGCGCCTAGCACTCCGGTTACGGCTGCTTCAAGTTCTGAGTAAGATGAGTAGCTGGATGTCAAGATGTTGAGTTGTTCTTGAGTTTTCATTGTTATTCCAGGCAAACCAGCTTCTGCGAGTCTTTCAAAGTTGCCGTTGGATACGTCTATGATAGACACTCTGTCGCTGCTCATTCCCCACATGTATTTTGGGGAAGTGGATGCGAGCGTCATGAGGTTCACAGGACCGCTGCTTGTTGTCTTGCATTTCGTCAGGTCGGCATAGAACGTGCCGTCCTTCACTTTTGCTGTGAAAGCATCGGTCTGCGCCGAATTGAAATGGGTGATGCTGTATTCCTCTTGTGCCAACCAAGGGTTTGCCTTTGGCTTGGATAGTTCCGCTAGAGGTATGTCGGGATTTTCGTTTCCCCCAATGATATCATCGTCAGTGCAAGCAGTAAACATCGCTGCTCCTATTGCGAGGATGAATAATAATAGATACGTTTTTTTCATTATTATTTGTTAGTTTAAAATGAATACTCGTTTTGTAACAACAATTCCAAACCTACCAAAAGAAGGAAGAACAACAGTATATAAATATAGAATTGTTCTTGCTTGACGAAATCTGCGAAACTGAATTTCTTTTTCCAATGATTTCCTAGATAGAGACGGTAGTCATTGATCATCACAAGGATGAGCACTATGATAAACACAGTCACAATCACTACACCAATCATGATGAGATTTCCATCTGAAATTGAAATGGGTGGTTCTGTTCCTGTCATTTTCATTATCTGTTGATTCGAGTGCAAAAATAGTTTTTTACTTTCTGAAAGTGATAGTAGCTTTTCTATGGTGGTTGTAGCTTTTCCACAAAAAAGTAGTAGCTTTCCTAGGAAAACTACTACTATTTAAATGCCATTTAATGCGAAATTACAAAAATACGCATTTAGATGGAGACAAACTGTTTGCGCCATTGGCTAGGTGACATGCCCGTTTTTTGTTTGAATATACGATAAATCCATGTGTGGGATGAGAAACCGCACTCTGTGGAAATAGCGTCAATGCTATATTCGGGGTTGGCTTTCATCATGCGAACAGCCTCATTAAAACGAATGTCGCTAAGCCAGGTTCTAAAATTGGTGTATTCTGACTGATTGAAGTATTCTGTCAGTTCGTTTTTCTTGTATCCCAACTTGGTAGCTAGCGAATAGATGTTAACTTCATAGTCCTTATAAAATCCCTCTTCACACCATTTCTTGAGGGCTAATTCTATTTCTATCTTTCTATTAGCTGTCAAGAAATTTGTGCCATGAGTGTTCTTGTCGTCTTTTATGTCTTCTGCTTCCGTGACTTTTGCTTCTGCGTCATTTTCCTCAGGAATGACTTCTTTGGGTGTGATGTAATAGCCCATAGCAATGAAAGTGTGGACGAAAAAGATGACAGAGAGTAATATCAAGGGACCTATTATATATAATAAGGTATTGAAGAGGATTGCTACAGGAAGGAGTCCAGCAGCAAAGTATAGCAAAATGATGCTGGCTTGCGAATAGCGCACGTATGGAATCAAGTCGATTCCGAAATTCTCCATGAGCTTCTGCTTTCGGGCTTTTGTTTCTTTGCGAATGATAAGAATAAAATATGCCATGCTAGCCACAAAAAGACCGAGCATCACATAGAGCATATTGCCAATGTGTAAACTTTGACTTTTGAACATGCCAATGACGAAAACTATGGCGATGAGTATGTATGCCATCATACCACGTAAACAATACCGTCGCACTTTGTTGCCTGTGCTCTCTATGTTGATTATGGAGAGAGTGATGGCAAATGCCACTGGAGTATAGAACAATATGTTGAATGCTGCGCCCACATCGGTACCTTGTGCACGGAGTCCATGAATCATCTGTAAGAGGTAGTGGACGGAGAAGAATAGCATGGATGCAACGAGAATCCATCTTGATATTTCGTAGCGCCACACCTTCCATCTCACCTGCAAACTTGCCATGGCTAATTGCAATGCTAGCATGGCTGTAATGACGCAACATACAAGTTGTAATATGAATAACGATTTCATAGTATTGTTATTACCTTAATTCCGCAACACTATAAATTTTAACTTTTATAATATCCTGAACAACAAAAAGTTCTTGGACAAGCCAAGCGGCAAAGCCGAGCGGCTCAGGATTTTGTCATGTCAAAGGATTCACTTAACTTAGTGTTGCAAAAATAGTCAAACAAAACCTCATCAAGCATGGTAAAAGTACAAATAAAATCCGAGAAACTCACATCTTTTGGTGGTATATTTCCAATTATGGAGAAATTCGACAGGATGTTGTCTTGTACAATAGACTCTACTTTAGGTTTGCGTAGCAAAGTGTATGGCTATCAATATAGCGAGATAATACGTTCTCTGATGTGCGTATATTTCTGTGGAGGGTCATGTGTCGAAGACGTGACCTCACACCTTATGGAAGCACTTTGCTTGCATCCACCCCTCCGTACATGCAGCGCAGACACAATACTTAGGGCCATTCGTGAATTGACCACACCGAATCTGACCTACAGGTCTGATTCGGGCAAAAGCTACGACTTCAACGTGGCTTCCGACCTTAACAATCTGCTTGTCAATGCATTGCTGGCAACTGGACAGTTGCTGCCAGACAATGAATATGACTTTGATTTTGACCACCAGTTCATTGAGACGGAGAAATTTGACGCAAAAATAACCTACAAGAAGTTTACCGGTTACAGTCCAGGAATAGCAACGGTCGGCGATGTCATCGTCGGGATAGAGAACCGCGACGGCAATACCAATGTCCGTTTCCATCAGGAAGACACTCTAAAACGTATTTTTGAGCGTTTGGAGAATGCCAGAATACATATAAACCGTGCGAGGATGGATTGTGGCTCATGCTCTGAGGCTATGGTGGAAATGGTGGAGAAGCACAGTCGGCATTTTTATATCCGCGCAAACAGGTGTGTATCGTTGTATGACGATATCTTTGCCTTGCGCGGATGGAAGACCGAATACATAAACGGTCACGAGTTTGAGATATGCTCCATCATTGCAGAGAAATGGGTCGGCAAAGCGTACCGCCTTGTCATACAGCGGCAAAGAAGCATCAACAAGGAACTCGACCTGTGGGAAGGGGAATATACATACAGATGCATACTGACAAATGACTATACTTCGACAGACCGTGACATCGTGGAGTATTACAACAAGCGTGGCGGTGCTGAGCGTGTATTGGACGACATGAACAACGGCTTTGGCTGGAAACGGCTGCCAAAATCGTTCATGGCGGAAAACACGGTGTTCCTGCTTCTGACCGCTTTAATACGAAACTTTTACAGACACCTCATATCTGACGCAAACATGAAGAGCTTTGGACTTAAACGCACAAGCAGAATCAAAACTTTTGTATTCAAGTATGTTTCTGTCCCTGCAAAATGGATTAAGACTGCAAGACAGCACATACTGAACATATACACAAGCAATGATGCATACATGATGGCCTTCAAATTTGATTTTGGGTAGCCTCAAATCTTCGTGGCCTTTTGCGTATTGCCTCAAGTCGCATCATGGGGTAAGGGGATTTTGTCTCTTGCGACTGCACCATTAGGGTTCTTTACGAAAACGAGTCGTTTTAGAGAGGTATCTGCAACCCCAGATATCAAAAATATTACAGGTTGCGGATTTTAGGATGTACAAAAGCTCTTTTATGAGGCAATTGATGAACTCAGGATTACTTATCGCTGAAGGGCACGGGATTTGGAGAGCGGAGAGCGATGAAATTCAGTGGCGCAGAGAGTAAAATAATAAAAAAGTTGGATTTTTATTGACGCGAATCAATTCTTTTAGTATTTTTGCCTTGTCTTTTACCAAAAAAGATTAATAACAGTAAGCGTTAGGCATTATCCATGTTCAGGAAATCCCCAATTTCAAGACAACAATTGGATAATACATCAGGTGTCCCTATGCACTATTATATCTTGTTAGCATATATAGGCGTGGGGCTTTGTGTATTATATGTTGTTGAGTATGGGGATACTTCTGAACGGTAATACCAAAGTTCCCACGCTTAACTTTATATAAACACAACTTCAGGGAACAGAGTTGTCATATAATCGCATTATGAAAGCAATTTGTTTCAAAACCGGACAGGTCCTGCCTTCCGTTTTCATTCCTCTGTCTGTTACTGTCTTTAGTGGAATTCTCTGCCTTTTTGTTTCCATTCCTGCCCCTTTTCGGGACTTGCGGCTATTATTACACAAATTACATGCCAAACAGTTTCTCTGAATCCATTTATGGCATTCAATAATCCCCCTGGACATACAGAAGAGGAACTTTGGCAACAAATACTCTCCCTGTCAAGGGAATTGCAGGAATGCAGGGCCTGCCTGCACTATCATAATACGCTGGATTACATATACGACAAGATCAACATGATAGAGAAAGAACTGGATATCTTGTTGAGAATGTTGTAGGGATCTTGTGACAAAAAGGCATGATAATTATACATTTTTATGACTATTTGTCTCGCAAGCATTAAAATTCATTTTACAACTCCATAAGAGTCCGATTTACAGATGCTATCACATAAATTCATGATTATTGCAGGATATGAATTACGATTTATTTTGTCTAATTTCAAATATCAGAACAGCCATGGATAAACGAATTGAATATGCGATGAACACATTGATCAATACAGAAATCTGGTCAACTAACCTGTACCTGTCATTGCAGGTCTATTTTGAGGGGCAGCAACTTCCGATATTGGCCTCATGGCTAAGTGCACAGGCACAGGACAATATGGGCAAGGTCTATCAGATGATGAACCGCATCTATCATGAAGGAGGTGCTGTAACCATCCATGAAATCAGGCGCGACATCCGGCAATGGCCGACACCGCTGGCTGCCTTGAACACCCTGCTTGAACATGAACAATATATATCCCGTCAGATATCCGAACTTCACGTACTATGCCAGAATACGGATTCATCCATCCATTCTTTCATCAAGGGGCTGTACACAAAACGGATATATGTAAGTACGGCGTTTATGGAATTGTTGCGTATCCTGGCCATGGAATATGAACGCAGGCTGCCCTGCTTCATATGATGTGTCAAATCGTGTAACCTGACCGGAGTTTATTGTTCACAGAGAAAATAATGGTCTAAAAATAAAACAAGTATCATCCTATGGATATATTCGCATACTCAATGTTGTGTTTCACTTCGTTGTTCACATTGATGGACCCCCTCGGAGTGATGCCGGTTTTCCTGCAGATGACCGAGGGCATGAGTGCCGGAGAACGCCGGAGCATCGCCTTAAAATCCTGCGCCCTCACGTTCGTCATACTGGTACTTTTCACCTTGTGCGGCAGGTTCCTGTTCCATTTTTTCGGGATCTCGACCAATGGTTTCCGGATTGCGGGAGGTATCATCATCTTTAAAATCGGATATGACATGCTGCAGGCACACTTCACCCATGTGAAACTGAACGAGAACGAGAAAAAAGAATATTCCAGGAACATCACCGTCACGCCTCTTGCCGTTCCGATGCTGTGCGGTCCGGGTGTAATTTCAAGCGGCATAACACTGATGGAAGATGCCCCTGAGCATATTTTCAAAATTGCACTGGTTTGCGTGATCGCCCTAGTCTGTCTCCTCTCTTTCATTATCCTTTGCGTGTCAACGCGGCTTTTGAAAATTCTTGGAGAAACCGGAAATAATGTGATGATGAGACTGATGGGGCTTATTCTGATGGTCATCGCCGTGGAATGTTTCATAAACGGGATGCAACCTGTCCTGACAGATATTTTGAGACAAGCACACGCTTGCCCCTGAATATGAAAAATAAAAAATAGTACCAACATTAAAAATTAGATTCATTATGACCGAGAATTTACAAAAGGCCCTGAACGGGCAGATTACTGCGGAATTATGGTCCGCCAACCTGTATCTTTCAATGTCCTTCTATCTGGAAAAGGAAGGTTTTTCCGGCATGGCCCGCTGGATGCGCAAGCAATCGGCGGAAGAGACAGGACACGCATGTGCCATCGCCGAATATATGGCCAAACGTGAGGCGGAGGCAAAAGTGGACAAGGTCGATGTGGTTCCACAGGGTTGGGGCAGTCCCACCGAAGTCTTTGAACATGCCTTGGAACACGAGAGACATGTTTCCAGATTGATTGACGAACTGGTACATCTGGCTTCCGAGGAGAAAGACAATGCCACCCGTGATTTTCTTTGGGGATTTGTCAGGGAGCAGGTGGAGGAAGAGGCGAATTTCCTGAACATCGTAAACCTGATGAAGAAAGCCGGAGAGAGCGGCATCCTTTTCATGGATGCAAAACTGGGGGAACGCCAGTCCTGATTTGGAATAAAAAAACGACTGACATGAGCACGATTATTGATTTGTTGGGAACGCAGGCAGGATACTACCTGGACCATGTATGCAAGACAATAGACAAGAAACTCATCCATATCCCCGAGCCGAATATGATAGACAAGGCATGGGTGGATTCCGACAGGAATATACGCACCTTGGAGAGCCTGCAA
>OMFC01000668.1_pt1 | contig 17663 bp, 14 predicted proteins | sample 1645531 | NCBI WGS metagenome assembly OMFC01 (sample SAMEA103958112, study PRJEB25191) | human gut metagenome | biome: human-associated habitat [ENVO:00009003]; feature: intestine environment [ENVO:2100002]; material: feces | place: Germany | collected 2013/2015 | reverse complement strand
GCCCGTCCGCAACCCGAATGGCATGATGCATTAAATTTGTAGATGCACACACATTGGTTGCGGACGGGCACAGGGCCCGCCCCTGCAAAGCATTTATTCGCATGCCGACATTAAATCGGCACGAATCAACATAAAACAAAACATTTAGTATTCATCGCAAGCATACAAGCTTGAGAAGACGCTCTGTTTCCACTCGAATATCTCGTCGTCGCGGAAGAAGCGCTTCAGTTCTATGGCGGCATTCTCCTTAGAGTCTGACGTATGCACGATGTTCTCCTGGAAGCTCATGCTGTACCTGCCCCTTATCGTTCCGGGATCGGCCTTTCTGCCGGTAGTGGCACCAGCGAGATTACGCACGGCATCCACCACTTCCACACCGCTCAAGCACATAGCCACGACAGGAGTGACCATCATGGAGTCTTTCACCCGTTGAAAAAACGGCTTACTGGCAAGGTGGGCGTAGTGCTCGCTCAATATCTTGTCGTCGAGCTGCATCATCTTCAGTCCACAAATCTGCAAGCCCTTCTTTTCGAAAACGCTGATTATCTCCCCAATCAAGCCACGCTGCAACGTGCACGGCTTGAGCAATACCAATGTCTTTTCCATAGTAATAGATTAAAGTTAAACCTTGAATTGATAGTTATACGGTAAAGGTAGTCAAATAGTTTTACCCAGCAATATTTTTTGTGAAAAGAACGCCTAAAAAGGCAAAAAATAGCGAAATCGAGCATTTGTTTTGAGTTTCAAGTGGTTGTGGCAGTAGTTGGCTTTAAGTGGCATAGACGAGGAAATGCAAAAAACGCAGATTGAGGAAATAGAAACGCTTTCAAATCATTACCTCGCAGAAACGCCCTAATAAGCATTTTTAACGGTGGCGGTTCATATTTCCCCATTCTGCGTAAGTTTTGGTTTTGCCATGCAGCTCTCATAGTTTAATTTTGCACCGAACAAAAAAGTAAGAATTATGAGATGCACTTTCAAGACAGTCTTCTATGTAAATAGAAGCAAGGAGAGAAATGGAATTGTCCCAATCATGGGGCGAGTGACAATCAACGGAACCATCGCACAGTTCAGTTGCAAGCAGAGCGTGACCAAGGCAATCTGGGATGCCAAGGGCAACAGAGCCATTGGCAAGAGCAAGGAAGCCAAGGAGGTGAACTTTGCGCTTGACAACATCAAGGCTCAAATCGCCAAGCATTACCAGCGACTTTCCGACCGTGAGGCGTTCGTTACCGCTGAAATGGTGAGAAATGCCTACCAAGGCATAGGCACGGAGTATGAGACCTTGCTCAGAGCCTTTGACAAGGAGAACGCTGCTTTTGCCAAGCGTGTAGGCAAGGACAGAGCCAAGAACACCTACCGCAAGTATCTGACGGTAAGAAAGTATGTTGCCGATTTCATCAAGTATCAGTACAAGCGCAGCGATATGTCCATGAACGAGCTTACTGAGGAGTTCATCCGTGACTATTGCCTGTATCTGAAGAATGTCGTCGGACTTGCGCAGTCCTCCATTTGGATTTACTCCATACCACTGAAGCATATTGTAACGGCAGCTCACTACAACGGCAAGATACCGAGAAATCCATTTGCCATGTACCACGTTGACCCAGACCACAAGGAACGTGAGTTCTTGACATTGGACGAGCTTACCGCCATGACAGAGATAAAGTTGGAAGACCCGAACATGGCATTTGCGAGAGACCTTTTTATCTTTGGCTGTTGGACAGGTATATCTTTCATCGACATCAAAAACTTGACGGAAGATAACATCAGCATGATAAACGGTGCTCCTTGGATTGTTTCCAAGCGTCAGAAGACAGGCGTTCCGTTCCAAATCAAGTTGATGGACATTCCCATGCAGATTATTGGGAGATACAAGGCTTTCAGAAAAGGAAGTCACTTGTTCAATATCGGCAACCTTGACAGCATCAACAAGCGCATAAAGAAAGTTGCTGCAATGTGTGGCATCAAGAAGCGTGTCTCGTTTCATGTCTCACGTCATAGTTGGGCTGTTTTAGCCTTGGAGTACGGAATGCCGATAGAGAGCGTGAGTAAGATTCTTGGTCACACGAATATCACCACGACACAGATATATGCCAAGGTGACAAGCACCAAGCTTGATCATGACATATCTGTCTTTGAAAGTCGAATCAAGGGGCATTTGCCTGCAATGGGAGGGATGGCATGAAAAGGACAATAATCACCGTGGGCGGAAATGGAATGCTTTCCATTCCGTCCAACTTGGAGAACTTGTGGATGAGTGAGAGTGAGTTGGTGGATATGCTTTATGTTACCGCCCCGAAGCTCAAAGCCGTGATACGAGCTATATATAAAGAAGGTATGTTGTCTATGTTGGAGGTCCAACAAAGGGAAGAACTTTCCAAAGGCGTTTGGCAAACGCTGTATGGATTCCCTATGATTGTTGCCATTTGCTTCCGCCTAACCTCTAATGGGGCTACACAACTTCGTGATGCCATCTTCAAGAGGCTGTACGGAGCAAAAGAGAAAACAGCCATTGTCCTGCAACTCTACGGAGGGACTAATTACTTTAGCTGAAAAACTCGCATCTTTGAGGCATCGGTTATTCACTGTCGTATAGACTTGCTGACGTACTGATTCACTGTCGTATCAAGCATTTCTGTGAAGAACGAAGAACTGCCGATGTCAAACGTTTTACAGTTTTATCGTATGACATATAAAACGTATGACATGCAGGAATACATTTTTGTTCATCCCGAGGAAAGGTTTACCAGCAAGCCTTTCTTCGGGATTTTTCGTTCTATCTTATCCCGAAAGGCTACATCAAGCACCTTGATTTCCAATCTTTTAACATTGCCGGTGCAAACTTCTCCATTCTGCGTAGGTTTGTGTTTTGCGTTTTGATTTTCCGCCCTTACCTTTGCAACTTTAATTTTATCAACTCACAAAGGTTAGATTATGAGCAAGACAAACGACAACAATCAGCCTGTGGCTGTGGGAAGCAAACAGCCACAGGCTGCACCTCCGACAAACGAGGTGTTCATCCGTGTTGGCACTACCTTGTACAAGGTGGTTGACCAACCTAACATCAGTGGTGGAAAGGTAAGAAAGCGCATTCCTTGGAACATGGAAACCTTGCGTCAGGACTACGGCAAGGAGTTCATCAAGTACGTTCACAAGTATGACGGCTTCTGTACCGTTCCAGAACATGTGAACCATCGCACGGTGATAGATGGTTTCCTCAATCTATACGAGCCGATAAGTCACAAGCCAATGCAAGGGGACTTTCCGAACATCAAGAAGTTGGTAAGTCACATCTTTGGTGAGCAATACGAGCTTGGCATGGACTACCTGCAACTACTCTATCTCAAACCTGTGCAAAAGTTGCCCATTCTGCTGCTCGTATCAGAGGAGAGGAACACAGGCAAGACCACGTTCTTGAACTTTCTGAAAGCGTTGTTCCAAGACAACGTGACATTCAACACCAACGAGGACTTCCGCAGTCAGTTCAATTCCGATTGGGCTGGCAAGCTGCTGATTGTCGTGGACGAGGTGTTGCTCAGTCGCAGGGAGGATTCCGAGCGGTTGAAGAACCTCAGCACCACCCTCTCGTACAAGGTGGAAGCCAAGGGCAAGGACAGGAACGAGATTTCCTTCTTTGCCAAGTTCGTGCTGTGCTCCAACAACGAATCACTCCCTGTCATCATTGACGAGGGCGAGACCCGATATTGGGTGAGGAAGATTTCATCGTTGCAATCTGACGATACCGACTTCTTGGAGAAACTGAAGGCGGAGATACCCGCTTTTCTGTTCCATCTGCAAGGCAGAACGCTATCCACAGAGCACAAGAGCCGAATGTGGTTCGCCCCCGAACAGATAGCGACCGATGCTCTGAGGAGAATCATACGCTGCAACCGTAACAGGCTTGAGGTGGAAATGTCGGAGCTGTTCCTTGAGGTCATGGAGAACACCCAGACCGACAGCTTGCAGTTCTGCCTCAATGACGCAATCGCCTTGTTGCAATGCAACCACGTGAAAGCGGAGAAGCACCTTGTGCGAAAGATAGTGCAGGACAATTGGAAGCTGCAACCTTCAGAGAACGCCCTCACCTACACCTCATACGAGTACACCTACAACAACAGCGGTCACTACTCGCCAACAAAACGTGTGGGCAGGTTCTACACTGTAACGAGGGACAAGCTAAATAGCATATAATTTTGTTGAATTGTTGAATATGATGAAAAAAGTGTTGAATATCAAGTATTTAAGGCTCAACATTTTCTCAACAAATCTCTCAACAAAAGAAAGAGACTGTTGAAAAGAGAAAACATGACAGCTAATGCCTGTCTTTCTCTTTTGCCCAGTGATTTTGTTGAAAAGAACCATTTGTTGAGAGTTTGTTGAGAAGATAAGCCTTTGGTTATCATATCAATACATACTATTTTCAACAATTCATCAGAAATATATACACCACTTAATCCACAGTAAGACATGAACATTCAAGAAGCAAAGCAAATCAAGATTGCAGACTATCTGCAAAGTTTGGGACACCGCCCTGTCAAGCAGCAGGGTGCAAACCTTTGGTACAAGTCACCGCTGAGAAACGAAAGCGAGGCATCTTTTAAGGTGAACACCACGATGAACAGTTGGTTCGACTTCGGAATGGGCAAGGGCGGCAACATCATCACCCTTGCGTCATACCTCTACGCATCAGACAGCTTGCCATATCTCTTGGACAAGTTGGAGAAGCAAGCACCCCATGTGCACCCGACCGACTTTTCTTTCCCTCAGCAAGCCTCCGAGCCGAGTTTTGAGATATTGGAGGTTAGGGAACTCAACCATCCTGCACTCCTGCGCTATCTAAGCGAGCGGAATATTGACCTGCGCATCGCCCGAAAGGAATGTGTCGAACTTCATTTCTCACATGATGGCAAGAACTACTTCGCCATCGGCTTCAAGAACAAGTCGGGCGGTTACGAGGTGCGCAACCGATTCTTCAAGGGGTGTATGTCCCCCAAGGACATCACCCATATCCGACATCAAGGCGAGCCAAGATACGCTTGCTATGTTTTCGAGGGCATGATGGATTATCTTTCTTTTCTCTCGTTACGCTTGGAGAAGTTTCCTGCTTGTCCGTCATTGGATGCGCAGGATTATGTGATACTCAACTCAACAAGCAACGTTGACAAGGCTATTGACGCACTCCACGGCTACGAGCGCATCAGTTGTCTGCTCGACAACGACGAGGCAGGGCGGAAGGCAACGCTTGCCATCGAGAACGCCCTCGGCTATCATGTGAGGGACGCATCCCACTTGTACAGCGAGTACAATGACTTGAACGACTATCTGTGCGGAGTGAAATCCAAACAGTCGGTACACCAAGTACAGCCTGTTAAGCGAACCGTTCCACCTCGGAAGAGAGGCGCAGCCTTGGGCATGTGATGTGTTTTCTGCCCCAATGGCTATTCTGAACGGAAAAGCCATAGCTCAATAGGGCGTTTTCTTGACGCAGTGGCACGCCACCACTAAAAACGCCCATTGAGCAAAGGGGCATCCCCTTTTGAAACCCCGTGAGCCATGCGCAGGGCGCAATGCGGCAAGCGGATTTGTACAACTCAAAAACAAGTTTATTATGGGACATTTCAGTTTGGATTTCAAGAAGGCAAAGGGCAGCTCTGACGCAAGGGAGTCAGACCACATAGAGCGCAAGGTGATACCCGACAACGCTGACCCTACGAGAACTCACCTCAACCGTGAGCTTGTCAAGATGCCGAGCGGTGTGTATGGTCGTGACGAAGCCATCGCCCACCGCATTAAGACGGCAGGCATCAAGCGCAAGATAACCAATGACCAGGTGAGGGTGATTAGAACCGTGCTGTCTGGAACGCACGAGGACATGATGAACATCGCAGCCAATGGTCAGCTTGACGATTGGTGCAACGACAGCTTGAAGTGGTTGCAGGACACATTCGGCAAGGAGAATGTCGTTTCGGTGGTTCTCCACATGGACGAGCACACGCCGCACCTCCACGCCTCCATCGTTCCGATAGTAACAGGCGAGCGGAGAAAGGCGAAGAACAAGACAGCGGAAGAAGGCAAGCGGACATACCGCAAGAAAGCCAATGCCGTGAGGTTGTGTGCCGATGATGTGCTCAACCGTGACAAGATGGTTGGCTATCACGACAGTTATGCGGAAGCCATGGGCAAGTATGGCTTGAAGCGAGGTGTCCGTGGATCGGATGCGAGGCATACCACCACGGCACAGTATTACCGCAACATCAAGCGAGAGACGGAGAGACTTCAAAACTGCATGAAACTGTTGCAATCTGATGTGGAGGAAGCGGAGCGACTGCTCAAACAGACCAAGAACGAAATCAACACGGAGAAACTACAGGCAGCCAAGACGGAAGCCAAGACAGCCCTTGTGTCGAAGATTGGTTCTCTTTTGGGCAGTGGAAAATTGAAAGAGGTGGAGCAACACAACCGAAAGTTGTGCGAGCTTGTGACAGACCGAGAGCAATACATTGACGAACTCCATGAGAAAATGCAGCGAATGGAGGACAGCCACTGTCAACAACTTGGCGAGATGCAACTGCAACATCAAGCAGAGGTTGAGAAGTTGACAAGTAAGCACTCTTCTGAGGTGACTACGCTCAATGGAATTATCCGCAAAGCCAAGCGTTGGTTTCCGATGTTGGAGGCACGCTTACAAATGGAAAACTTGTGCCAGAAGATTGGCTTCACAGCTGAGCAAACCGGAGTACTCCTTACAGGAAAAGCCTTGGAATTCAGCGGTTTACTCTATTCTGAGGAACATAAGCGTAAGTTCAACGTGGAGAATGCAGAAATCAAAGTGTTCTCTGATTCTACCAAGCCGAACCAATTGTTTTTGTATATTAATAGACAACCTATTGTTGAATGGTTTAAGGAACAATGGGATAACCTATGGAGAGTTACAAAATGTCGGTTAAAATTGTAATACTGCATTTGCCATGAAGCCATAAAAGAATGCTCCGAGCAGAACATCACACAACGTTTCTGCTCGGATTTTTAAGTTTTTAACGATTTCGTATGCAGTCTTTTTACTTTTTCCCGTATCTTATATATAATGTGCATAATCTCGCACACCCAACATGAAGATAGAAAAGCTAATAGAAAGAGTTAAGGCTGGCGATGCTGACGCTTTGAAAACTGTTTACGAAACATATTCTCAAAGGATGAGAAATGTTTGTATAAGAATTACCCAAGAGGACGAGGACACGGTGAGTGACCTCGTCCAAGAAGCGTTTATACGTGCTTATTACTCGCTTGGAAAGCTAAAGGATTCTTCCAAGTTTGGGGAATGGATTGTTGCCATTACAAAGAATGTGTCTTTAAGGTATTTGGAAAGAAAGCAAAAAGTACAAGTTATGCCTTTTTCTTCGATTGTTGAAGAGTTTGATGTGGAAAGTTCATTGGCTTCCGATTCTATATTGGAAGAGAAAGAACTTCTCGAAATCATCAACAAGCTACCTTCTGGATATTGCAAAGTATTCAAGATGGCAGTCATTGAAGGATTTTCGCATAAGGAAATTGCGGAAAAACTTGGCATAGAGCCACATAGTTCTTCATCGCAACTCACACGAGCCAAAGTAATGTTGCAAGCAATGATAAATAAGCGAACATTAGTTTTAATTTCCATCATCCTTATCTGTGTACCAATATGCAAATATCTGTTTTGGAAGAAGGATACGGAAGAGAAACGACTTTCTGTTGCAAACGTAGATAATGCCAAAGAAAAGCCTTCTGCTAATCATGGAACAGAGCTATCAAATACTAAATCGTCTTCAGTAGACAAGAAGGTATTAGCTACGACAACTCCTAATGTAAAAACGAAGTTGCCTAAATTCACCGTTGTAGACTCCATCTGTATAAAAACGGATTTTGAAAAGGATGATTCTACAAATAACATTGTAATAGCAATAGAAAAAGATACCGTGTCTTTCGATACAGTAAAGCAGGTTATGCCTAAGTTTGAAGAATTTATAGCAAAGAATGATGTTGCACCAAGTCACCAACACAAGTGGAAACTACTTGCCATGGGCTCTTTAGGTTCAGCATTGGCTCAGAATGCCTACAAGATGTTTGTGGGCGACGGTGGAGGTGAGATAGATGGACCTCAGCCATCTGGTCCAAAGACATTTTCAACTTGGGAGGATTATTATCTATATCTACAACAGAATGCGCATGATGAAATGTCAGAGGAAGACAAAGCTCTGATGGAAATTGTCATCAATAATATGAATAACGCCAATAACATCAAAAACGGTGGTAAAATTGTAGAGCATGAGCATCATGACAAGCCGATTACCTTTGGACTTTCAGTATCAAAGTCTTTGGGTAATAAATGGAGCTTGGAGACAGGTTTGCAGTATTCGCTCTTGAAATCCAACTTCACGCTAGGCGAAGATTCTTATTACATCAAACAGAATCAAAAGGTTCATTACTTAGGAATACCTTTGCAAGTGTCATACAGATGGTTTGATGTCAAGAATTGGTCTGCTTATTCTTCATTGGGTGCAACTCTGCATATTCCTATTTATGGAAAGAATACAAAACAGTATGTTACAGGGAAAACTATACCTTATATGAATAGTAGCCATTTCATCCCATCATGCCAATGGGCTGTCGGTACAGGAATCGGATTGCAATATCAATTCATGACCAATTGGTGCGTTTACTTTGAACCGACATTTAGTTGGTACATACCTAATGGCAGTACAACTCATACCATTTGGACAGAGCATCCATTCACCATTACCGTCCCATTCGGAATAAGGTTCACATGGTAAAAAATAATATCTCATGCAGTCTTTTAGGTTTTGCATGTATCTTTAATAATAGAGACTCCAAAAATATAAAATAACTTTATGAACAAAAAATGTAGTAATATGAAGAAATTTTTATTATTGTTAACACCATTTTTCCTGTTTGCATGCTCCAATGCAGACATGTACGATTCTGAAGGTGTAAGTATGTCAAAGAAAAGTAATTCTTTGAACCAGAATGTGCAACTGAGTGTAAAGCAAGCAGAAGCCTATGCTAACTTGTTCTCTAAGGGATTCGACACAAACGACATTTCCGAAGAGGATAAAAGTAAGACTCGTGCAATTGCTTCAACTAATGAGGGTAGAACTATACATGACGTGAATTACATTATCGAAGGTGGCGATACTTTGTTGTATGCTGTTAACTATGATAATGATAAAGGTTTTGTTATTCTTTCAGGAGCGAACAATGCTTTTCCCGTTGTCGCACATTCCTCTGTGGGAAACGTTAATCTCAATGAGATTTCTCCAGACAATCCTCTTTCTTTAACTATTGAAGCATACAAAGAGAGAGCGAAAGATGCTTTGAATGACACGACTGCTATCTATAGTACATATTTTGACGAATGGAAAGATTTGGGAAAAGATGGTTACGAGTATGAGGTAGAACTCTCTGATGATGAGCCAAAGCCAGAATCCTCTCAAACTCGTTCAAGTCGTAGAAAGAACTCTTCAGGCAAGAAATCTATCTATCCTTATACCGGCAAGGATTTAAACTATTGGTGTCAAGAAGGTGGTTACAATTTTTATGCAAAAAACAAGTACCCAATAGGATGTCCAGCTATAGCAACTGGTATGCTTATGTATGACACTTCTCAGCGTATACTTGGTAATTCTCAGTCAACTTATCCGTCATTCTCATATACAGATAAAAGAGACTTGAAAGATATAACAACAGGTACAGAACTTGCAAAAAAACTCCGCCAAATAGCAGACAGCATTCCTGGATACAATTTTGGGAAAAATGGCAGTGGAGCAACACCTGGAAATATATTGATAGGTCTTCACAAATTAGGGTATAAAAAAGCCCAATTAGTTCAATATGATTTTGAAAAACTATATGAAAATCTACAGTTTAAGGGAATAGACTATTTTGGAAAAGAGACTACTTTTAATCGTGGAGTCTTAATTCTTGCTTATGAAAAAAATGGTAATGGTGGTCACATATGGTTTTGCGATGGCTATTACGAACAGTCATACACTGTAACAAAGAAATTCATCGGTATTAAAGTAAAGTCATGGAAGGAATATGATGATCGTCTTTATATGAATTGGGGATGGGGAACTGATGGTGGTAATGGTTGGTACAGTGCCACTGATAATGATGTTTGGTCTTCACTCGACACCAAGAAATCTTATTATTTGAAATCTCTGCCACAAATGTTTATTAATTTAAGCTATTATGAATATCCACGAAACGCTTATTAGTATACTTCTTGTTTCGACTGTATTTTGCTCTTGCACAAAAGACGACGAATACAGCCCACAAATTGCATCTACTATTTTAAATTCGCTTTTTGTCTCAATAACAGACAACCAAGGCAAGTCTATGAATAATATAGAATTACTTGACAATAATGAATTTTCTGTTATCGAAAAGAATTTAAAGCGAAAAGCGAAAATTGATGTTGTCGATTACGAGAATGTAAAAATGTTTAGCTTCAGTGTAGATTTGCCAGACATAAAATCTATGAAGTTTAATGAGACGAAAACAGAGGGGAGTGGAACCGTAGGCTTGGTAATGAATATCAAAGGAACAAAATTGCCTATGATTGTGAACTTTAGTTTCACTACATCAAAGGATGCAAATATGTGTGGTGGAAATTGTATACGAATTAAATCCATAGAATATGCAAACAAGGCTGTTTATCCTACAGAAGAAATGGGCATCAATTTAATTAAGGTAAAATTTAATGGTAAAAACAGCGTCATAGAACCTTGGTGATAATTGAATTGTATAAAACAAAAAACGGTGTGTGAATCGATTAAGCATTTTCACACCGTTTAGAGCAATTCAAAATAAGAAACAGCTATGGTAAAGCAAATTGTATTTTTAGTTCTTTCTGTTATGGCTTTGAGCTCTTGCTCTACAGAGCAGAATGCAATGCAGCCAATCAGAATAAGTGATGTGATAAGTTCGGGCTGCACATCTTCCTTTTCTGCAAAAGAAAGTCGCCCGGAATATTATGAAAGCGAAATGGAGAAGTCTCCAAAGATGGTTATCTCGGTGGATGCAAATGGGACAGGTCACTTCACTGTGGCTGACCTCCGAGGAAACTGTGCGTTAAATGGTTTTAGACCTCAGGTTAGTTCACAAGACAACTCAATCTGTATCGTTTTGGTTCCATGGGGCGACCCCACTGTTGAGGCAGACTGTATGTGCCACTACAATGTGAGTTTTAAGCTGTCAAATTTAACAACTGACGGTTATCATTTGGCTGTCTATCTCTCTGATTTCGCAGGCAAATATGATTCAACCCAACCACTTTATGAAGGAAGAGCCTCTTTTCTGCCCAACAAAAGTATAGAGATAGAGTTAAAGTAAGCAACAAAGTCCTTTCTGTTTTTGCCAACAGAAAGGACTTCATGCTATTACTATTTACCACAATGCTACTTTTCCTGCGATGCCCAAATCTATGGTTGCGGTTACAACACCAAGAGCCTTAAAAACTCTTCTCATTGTTGGAATAGTTATGCTATAACCTCTTTCCAAGCGAGAAATCTGCGCTCTTTTCACACCGATACGCTCACCCAACTGCTCTTGGGTCAAGTTCTGTTCAATACGAGCTTTCTTGATGGCTTCTCCCAAACGATAAGCATGAAACGCTTCATCAACGTCACTTTCAAAAGCGTCACGTTTTGGAGTGCCAATTTTTCCGAAATGCTTGTCAAGAACATCATCCAATGGAGTAAGATTCATCTGTGCCATAATTACTTATTTTTGAAATATTCTTTTCTGATTGCTTCTGCTTTCGCTATTTCCTTACTTGGTGTCATTTGAGTTTTCTTGAAATACCGTGAGTGGCTATCACCAATGTCTCTTTGTCCCTATCCCAAAAGGCAAAAAGCCGATAAGCAGTCTTATTATATAATGTACGGAACTCCCATATCTCCGAATTTTCCAACTTCTTGAAAAGTTCCTTGTTGCGTTCTCCTCCTGCAATACGCTTGATGTTGTAGTATATCTTGTAAGATACCGCTTCGGGTAAACTCTCAATGAAGTCCTGTGCCTCGTCTGTCAAGACAAGTCGGAAGATATTTTGTGCCATATTATTCTTTTTGGTTGACAAAGATACTCATATTGTTTCGTAAAAAAGAAACATTTGAGATAAAAAGCCATCTTATGCTACATTTTTAACATTTTAGCTACATATAATTGCGCATCAAGAACTAACAGGCAAGTTGCGAAGTACATTTGTAAACTCAGTTGAAATTATCTAATCATAACTGAAAATAAATCATAAAAGATAAACTATATTTTTGCGAGCCGAAGTTTTTGTTGTACTTTTGCAACCGACAAGAGTTGTTTGACAAGCAAACGTATGCATATTGCAGAAATTAGAACCGTTGCTAAATCATTACCTCCATTGAGGTGAAACACTCATAAATCGCTCATTTTAAGCTATTCAGCAGATTTTAGCGTAATTTTCATTGAAAAAACTTCCTCAAAACTATTCGATTTTGTATTTTTTGGGTAATTTTGCACTTGAAATTAAGGGATAATAAATCCAAGAAGATAAAAAGGCAAAAAATAATTTACAAACACAACTTAATTTACATGAGGATTTTTTACACCATGAAAAACTTAGTAAAAGGATTGATGCTTTCCGCTGTCATGACATTGGGCGTGGCAACAGCAAGCGCTCAGGAAACGGGCACTGGAAACGTGAAGCCAGCAACCTCAACAGATTTCTGGATGGGCGAAACCGCAAAGGCAGGTGAGTTCTATCTCTACAATGTAGGCGCGAAGATTTTCGCTACCAACAACACTCCATCCGAGACTGACATAACCAAGGCCACACTTTGGACTGCCAAAGAAAGCAACAAAAGCTTCTCTTTCACGGGGAAGAATGGATATAAAATCTATATGCATAGTGATCTCAGTTCGGGTATAACATGGACAGCGAAGATTGACCAAAATGAGACCGCTACAGATTTCACTTTAGCAGCAGGAACATCAACCGAAAAGGGCTACGTCTATAGCTTCTCTAAAAAAGAGGGAGTTTTCACACGTTATTTCAATATAGATAACAAAAAGTTTACTCCAGCCAAAAAACAAAGCAACTCGAACGACTGGCTCCTTATCTCCGATGTCCAGAAGAAAGCTTACACGGAGTACGTTGACCTCTTCAACAAGGCCAAGAGCTATACCGAGGGAGACAGCAAGCTGACAGATGCTATCGTAAAACAAATCAACGACGCGCTGAAGAGCTACAACTACAACACTTACAAGAAGGACGGAGAGGCCAAGCTCAAGGCTGCAATCGAGGCTGCTGAAGACTTCATCACTACAGGCATCAACGAAATCGGCAGCACGAAAGACGCCAAGGTCTCTGAGATTTACGGTGTCAACGGCGCACGCAAGTCACAACTGACCAAGGGCCTCAACATCGTCAAGATGAGCGACGGCACAGTGAAGAAAGTATTGGTGAAGTAATCACCCAATACATCCATAATCCACAAGGCAAGTTCTTTTTATAAGGACTTGCCTTTTTGTTTGCTTATTTTCAAAAGGCTTTCCAATGCCGCTTCTTTCACCACGAAACGAGGCTGCAACCGTTTTGAACATGAAAGTTTTGTTAAATTATCCTTTAATTCTATACTCTTCAGCCAATTTCCTCGTTTTTCTTTGACAATTTAGCTAATATTGCAAAATAAAATGAAGATAATCTTTACCTAACACTAAATCTTGTGTCATGCGAAAACTATTCACACTCCTATTCTGTGTCGTGAACATTCTCTGCGCCTACTGCGACGACATCTCCACCGTCAGGGGCCTTGTGCATCGAATGTTCCCAAGCTATGAGCACGCCTTCTCGTTTAAGAAGATAAACAGCAAGGCCGATGTCTTCAGCCTTCAGTCGAAAGGCGGGAAAATAATAATCAGCGGCAACAACGCCAACTCCATGGCCACGGCGTTGAACCACTACATGAAATACTATTGCAAGGTTGACGTGGGATGGTTCAAGTCCGACGCTTACGAGCTGCCCACCACCCCACCTCGCGTGCCCAAGGCCATCACCGTCAAGGCGAGGGTGAAAGACCGCTTCTTTCTCAACTATTGCACTTACGGCTACACCATGCCCTGGTGGAAATGGGACGAATGGGAGCACTTCATCGACTGGATGGCCCTCAACGGCATCAACCTGCCACTCGCCATCACGGGCCAGGAGAGCATCTGGTATCAAGTGTGGCACGAGATGGGTCTCGACGACAAGACCATACGCTCCTACTTCACCGGCCCTGCCCACCTACCATGGCACAGGATGATAAACATTGACCGATGGTTCGGCCCCCTGCCCAAGTCGTGGCTTGATGGGCAACTCGAATTGCAAAAACGCATCACCAAGCGTGAGCGCGAATTCAACATGCGCCCCGTGCTGCCGGCTTTCGCCGGACACGTTCCAGCCGAACTGTCGAAAATACACCCAGAGGCTAAAATCACCGAGCTTGCCCCTTGGGATGAGTACCCGAAGGAATACTCTTGCAGTTTTCTCGACCCGATGGACCCCTTGTTCCCGAAAATACAAAAGCGGTTCATAGAGATTGAAGACTCCATCTACGGCACCGACCACATCTATGGCATCGACTTGTTCAACGAGGTCACCCCTCCAAGCTATGAGCCAGACTATCTCCGCCGCGTGTCAAGACAGGTCTACGAGTCGCTCGCCAAGGCCGACCCCAAGAGCGTTTGGCTGCAAATGACATGGGTGTTCTATTACAGGCGCAAGAACTGGACCAACGACCGCATAGAGCCATTCATAACGGCGTTTCCCAAGGAGAAGTCGCTGCTGCTCGACTACTATTGCGAGAAGAAAGAGGTGTGGCAGATGACCGACAAGTTCTTCGGCGTGCCGTATATATGGTGCTACCTCGGCAACTTCGGCGGCAACAGCAAGCTAACGGGAAACCTTTCTGAGATAAACAAGAGGATAGAAAACACCTTCGCCAACGGAGGGAAAAACTTCTCGGGCATTGGCGCCACCCTCGAAGGTTTCGATTGCAACCCTTATATATATGAGTATGTCTTCGAGAAGGCATGGGACTTCCCCACGCACCGCAACATAACTGAATGGGTAAGCAAACTTGCCGACCAACGCGCTGGAAAAGCCGACCGCAACGCGCGTGAGGCATGGCAACTGCTCGTGGACAGCATATACAACACGAAGTCGGCATCGAGCATGAAGCCCTTTGTCGACAGCCGTCCGGTGTTCAAGAAGAAGCAATCCAAGAACACCTACGCCAAAATAGCCAAGGAGAACCGGTGCCTCATGTCGGCCATAGACAAGTTGCTGCTGGTAGACAGCAAGCAGTCGAGCTACCAATTCGACCTGGCTAACCTCACCAGGCAGATGCTGACAAACCTTTTCCTTGCCGAGTTTCACAAGTACGAAGTGGCCTACGACAAGAAGGACCGTGAGGCCATGAGGCGGCTGGAGAAGGAGATGACGGGAATCATCAACGACATGGATCGCGTGTTGGCCACACAGAGCTATTTCCTGACGGGCAAATGGATCGACGACGCGCGCTCATGGGGCACCACGCCCGAGGAACGTCTCTATTTCGAGAAGAACGCGAGAAACCTCGTCACCACATGGAGCGACAAGGCACAGTGGCTCAACGACTACGCCGCCCGCACATGGGCCGGAATGGTCAAGACCTTCTACGGCAAGAGGTGGCAAATGTTCTTCGAGGCAGTGGAGAAGGCCATGGACGAAGGCCAAGACTTCGACGAGGAGCACTATCGTTGCTACTACGACCAAGTGTGCACATTCGAGAAATACTGGTGGGAAGGCTGCGTGGGCAAGTTCAACGCCACACCCGCCGGCGACAGCAAGACCATAACGAGAGAACTGATGCAGAAATACCGCCATGCCATCATGCCAATGTAAAAAAAGAGGCTGTTTCCACCGCAAACACTTGCTACTGTCATAAAATTTAGCGAAATTTGCAAAAACAAACCAACTATAACATGACAACAAGGAAAGTAGCCCTCATAACGGGCATAACAGGCCAGGACGGTTCTTACCTCTCCGAGTTCCTGCTTGAAAAGGGATATGACGTGCACGGTGTCATCCGTCGCTCTTCCGTGGACTTCAGGCCACGCATCGCCCACTTGGAGGGTAAACCGCATTTCCACCTCCACTACGCCGACCTCAGCGACTCCATGAGCGTCCTCGGCGTGATTGGCCTGGTGCGCCCTACCGAGATTTACAACCTCGCGGCACAAAGCCACGTGCAAGTGAGCTTCGATTCGCCTGAATACACCGCCGATGTTGACGCCGTGGGCGTGTTGCGCATTCTCGAGGCCGTGAGGCAACTGGGGCTGACCAGCTCTTGCCGCATCTACCAAGCCTCAACGTCCGAGCTGTATGGCAAGGTCGAGGAAGTGCCTCAAAACGAGAACACGCCTTTCCACCCCTACTCGCCATACGCCGTGGCAAAGCAATATGGCTATTGGATAGTGAAGGAATATCGTGACGCTTACAACATGTTCGCCTGCAACGGCATTCTCTTCAACCACGAGAGCGAACGGCGCGGCGAGACCTTCGTCACCCGTAAGATCACGCTCGCCGCGGCACGCATCAAGCAGGGCAAGCAAGACAAGCTCTATCTCGGTAACCTCTCCAGCCGACGCGACTGGGGCTACGCCAAGGACTACGTGCAGTGCATGTGGCTCATACTGCAAAACGAGAAGCCCGACGATTTCGTCATCGCCACGGGCAAGCAGCACACCGTGAGGGAGTTTGCCACGCTCGCGTTCCACAACGTGGGCATAGAACTGGAATGGCAAGGTGAGGGCGCCGACGAGAAAGGCATCGACAAGGCCACGGGCAAGAGCGTTTACGTCATCGACAAGGTGGTCGACGCCGTGAAGATAGCACGCGAGAAGTTCCCTGAGTTGCAGGTCGACGGCGAGCTGCAGGCCGACGCAGCCCTCGTGCCGGCAGTGGGAAGGAAGAAAGCCCCTCAAAGCAACATCGCCGGACGCGCCAACGTGCTCGTGGTGCCTAACCTCGAAGTGGGCAACATCGGCTACAAGCTCGTGGAACGCCTCGGCGGAGCCACAGCCATCGGCCCAATCCTCCAGGGCATAGCACGTCCTGTCAACGACCTCAGCCGCGGCTGCTCTGTCGACGACATCTACTACATGGTGGCCATCACGAGTTGCCAGGCACAAGACGCCAAGAAATAATCATCAATCAGTAACTGTAAGCTTAACATGAATATTCTTGTATTGAACTGCGGCAGCAGCAGCATTAAGTATAAACTCTACGACATGACCAACGAGGCCGTGCTCGCCCAAGGTGGCGTGGAGCGCATCGGCATTAACGACGCCTTCATCAAGGTGAAGCTCCCCAACGGCGAGAAGAAGAAGATCATGGCCGACCTGCCAACCCACAAAGAGGGCGTGCAGCTCGTGTTCAAGTGCCTTCTCGACCCTGAGTTCGGAGCCATCAAGAGCCTCGACGAGATTGGGGCCGTTGGCCACCGCGTCGTGCAGGGCGGCGACCTCTTCGAGAAGAGCTGCCTCGTCACGCCAAAGGTGGAGGAAGGCATCGAGAGCCTCATCGACCTCGCCCCTGTACACAACAA
>OMFC01000667.1_pt1 | contig 17686 bp, 10 predicted proteins | sample 1645531 | NCBI WGS metagenome assembly OMFC01 (sample SAMEA103958112, study PRJEB25191) | human gut metagenome | biome: human-associated habitat [ENVO:00009003]; feature: intestine environment [ENVO:2100002]; material: feces | place: Germany | collected 2013/2015 | reverse complement strand
ATCGGCGACGAGTCCTATTATCTGGATGTTGATGGTTGGTATGCTCCGGCTGTCAATATGCATCGCACTGCATTCTCTGGCCGCAACAGCGAGTATTACTCGGAAGACCCGTTTGTCGGCGGTCATATCGCTTCTCTTGAGTGTGAGGGCGTAGCTTCCCGTGGTATGTACGTCTTTGTCAAGCACTTTGCCGTCAACGATCAGGAAAACCACCGCGGCGACCGTGAGGGTCAGTACAGCATTGCAACCTTCCTGAATGAGCAGGCCGCTCGTGAAATCTACCTGAAGCCCTTCGAGATGTGTGTCAAGGCTGATACCGTCGAGATGAATTATGTGAAGGACAATGGTGACGGCACTTACAGCAACGCAACCACCGAGATTCCCTCTGTCACTGGCGTCATGACTTCCTTCAACCGCGTCGGCTACACTTGGGCTGGCGGCAACTACAACCTCGTTACCGGACTGCTTCGCAACGAGTGGGGCTTCCACGGCTTTATCATCACCGACAACGCAAACACCGGTGTCTTTATGGACGCTGGCCAGATGATCCAGGCCGGTGCAGACGGCAAGCTGACCAACCTGCCCACCGGCGCACGTTATACCTTCAATAAGAATGATGTTTCGGATTATCACTATGGCCGTGAGGCAGTTCACAACATCCTGTACACCATTGCAAACTCCAAGGCAATGAACGGCGGTATGCCGGGCAGCCGTTATCTGGCAAAGGTCGAGCCTTACCAGAAGGTCATCTACGCTGTGGATGGCGTCTGCGGCGGTCTGATCGCGGTTCTGGCCGTTCTGACGATCCTCCGCTTCCGCAAAAAGAAAGAGGACGTAAAAACCGTCTGATCAACACATAGGAACAGAAGGGGCGGCGGGCAAACGCCCGCCCCCTTTTTTTGATTGTCAGGAGAGACCCATGAAACACACAAATATCATCAACAGCCTGGATCTGGAACAAAAATGCGCCCTGCTGAGCGGCGGCACGGTGTTCACCACCCGGGCGCTGCCGGGCAAAGGCATCCCGGCCATTACCCTGTCGGACGGCCCCAACGGCGTGCGTAAGCAGGCGGGCGCTGCCGACCATCTGGGCCTGAACCCCAGTGTGCCCGCTACCTGTTTTCCCACCTCGGCCACCGTTGCCAACAGCTGGGACCCGGAGCTTGGCGAGGCTGTGGGCGCAGCCATGGGCGAAGAAGCAGCGGCACAGGGCGTGTCGGTGCTGCTGGGCCCCGGCCTGAACATCAAGCGCAGCCCGCTGTGCGGCCGCAACTTTGAATATTACTCCGAAGACCCGGTGCTGGCCGGTGAGCTGGCCGCCGGGTACATCAATGGCGTACAGAGCCAGGGGGTTGGTACCTCCATCAAGCACTTTGCCGCCAACAGCCAGGAGTACCGCCGCATGAGCGCATCATCCGACATGACGGAGCGTACGCTGCGCGAAATTTACCTGCCTGCATTTGAAACCGCCGTCAAGAAATCCCAGCCCTGGACGGTGATGTGCAGCTACAACCGCGTGAACGATGTATTTGCCAGCGAAAGCCGCATGCTGCTGACCGATATCCTGCGCACCGAGTGGAACTTTAAGGGCTTTGTGATGTCCGACTGGGGCGCTGTAGCTGACCGTGTAAAAGGTGTTGCGGCTGGGCTTGACCTGGAAATGCCCGGTTCCGGCGGTGTCAATGACGCCAAGATCGTGGCCGCCGTTAAAGCCGGCACCTTGAGCGAAGCCGCGCTGAACAAGGCTGTGATCCGCATTTTGAACATTGTGTTCCGCGCGGCGGACGAAGCTGCCGCCCCGGCCCCGGAGCTGGACCTGAAAGGCGACCACACCATCGCCGCAGAGCTGGCCAAGGAATGCGCCGTGCTTTTGCAGAACCGCGGTGTGCTGCCGCTGAAAAAGGGCAGCAAGGTAGTATACATCGGCGGCTTTGCCAAAACGCCGCGTTATCAGGGCGGCGGCTCCAGCCATATCAACACCATCAGGGTGGACAGCGCGCTGGAAATGGCCGAAAGCCATGGCCGCCGGGTGAGCTATGTGGAGGGCTTCCCCGCTGATCTGGACCAGCGGGAGGAGGAAGAGTTCCTGCGCGCGGTTTCCGCCGCAGCGGAAGCTGACGCGGCGGTGATCTTTGCGGGCCTGCCGGAATCTTTTGAAAGCGAAGGCTTTGACCGCAGCCATATGCGCCTGCCGGAAAGCCAAAACAACCTGATTGCCCGCGTGGCCGCCGTGCAGAAAAACACTGTTGTGGTGCTGCACACCGGTTCCCCGGTGGAATGCCCCTGGGCCAACGATGTGAACGCCGTGCTGTGCATGTATCTGGGCGGCGAAGGTGTTGGCGCTGCGGCGGACGCCCTGCTGTGGGGCGATGCCAACCCCAGCGGCCGCCTGCCGGAAACCTGGCCCCTGCGGCTGGAAGATACCCCGTGTTATCTCGACTTCCCCGGTGACGGCCGCCATGTGGAATACCGCGAGGGCGTGTATGTCGGCTACCGCTGGTACGATGCCCGCAAGATGCCGGTGCTGTGGCCGTTTGGGCACGGGCTTTCCTACACAGGGTTTGTGTACCGCAATGCCCAGCTGACGGCGGACGAGTTTGCCGAGGGCGACAGCGCGCGGGTACGGGTGAGCGTGAAGAACGTTGGCATGATGCCCGGCAAGGAAGTTGTGCAGCTGTATGTAGCAGACTGCACCGGCACCACCGGCCGCCCGCCCAAGGAGCTGCGCAAGTTCGTGAAGGTCAAGCTGGAACCTGGCGAGGAAAAGCAGGTAGAGTTCACCCTGACCGCGCAGGATTTGAGCTACTATGACGAAACGCTGGGCAGCTGGTACGCCGCCCCAGGCGAGTACAAGATTTTGCTGGGCCATTCCAGCCGGGATATCCACGCAACGCTCAGCGTGCGGTTCAGCACCCCGCGCCGCCGCCCGTTCGTGATTGACGAAAACACCACCATCGGCGAGCTTTCCAAGGATGACCGCACAGCTGCCATCATCCAGCAGGTGCTGGCGCAGGCGGGCAATGCCCTGACCGGCGGCAACGCAGGCGGCAGCGAGATTGCCAGCAGCGAAGCCGTAGCTCAGATGCTGGATTCCATGCCGCTGCGCGGCATCGTGAACTTTGGCGGTCCCGCTGCAGCCGGCATGATCACCCCGCTGCTGGAAATACTGCGCGCCGCTATCCAGTGATTTGGGCCTTGGCGTAATCAAGGCATCCCCGAACCCCGCAAAAGAGAGTTGAAATATTCCGATCAACACATTTCGATCAACACATTTATAAAAGAAGTACATGCAGGAGGAATATCCCATGCAATTTCGTTTTCGCTGCGCGGCCGTTCTGACCGCCGTATTGCTGTGCAGTGCTGCTGCACTGCCCGCTTTGGCGGAAGAGACCGCCACGCCGGAAACCGCCGACAGTGTTTCCACCTACACCGGTTGGAAAACTGTGAACGGCAAGGATTACTGGTACGAGAACGGCGTGAAACAGGGTACCACCGGCCGCGGCAAAGAGATTTACGACCCCGATTCCGACGCCTGGTACTGGCTGGACGCCGACCAGGGCGGCGCAAAAGCCGTCAGCAAGGATGTATACCAGGAATCCGAAGCCGGCGACTGGGCCGAAAACGCAGACGGCACCGGCAAGTGGGTGCGGTATGACGCCAACGGCCACATGGTAAAAGGCTGGGATACCAACAATGACGGCACCTATTACTTTGACCAGGTGTACGGCACCATGGCCAAAGGCATTGTGACGATCGACGGCAATCTGTACCTTTTTGATGTTGATACCGGCGTGATGCAGGCCAGCATTACGACCAGCGAGGAAGCCATGGCAGACCGCGTGATCGAGCTGGTCAACCAGGAGCGCACCTCCCGCGGGCTGCAGCCCCTGCTCAAGCACGATGGCCTGATGGTTGCCGCCGCGGCCCGCGCCAAGGAGCTTTCCCAGCGATACAGCCACACCCGCCCCAACGGTTCTGAATGCTTTACCATTTTGTGGCACCTGGGCATTGACTATGGCTATGCCGGCGAAAACATTGCCATGGGCCAGAGAACCCCGGAGATCGTGATGAATGACTGGATGAACAGCTCCGGCCACCGCGCCAACATCCTGAACGAAAACTATGACTGCATCGGCGTTGGCTACACTATGGTGGATGGCCACCCCTACTGGGTGCAGCTGTTTACCGGTGACTTTGATTTATAAGTAGTTTGTAAACAAATTTAAAACACAGCCCCGCAGCCGTTGCATTTTTCCGGCTGCGGGGCTATACTGTTTCCATATGCTTAACATATGCCAACTATTTACATATAGCAACAGAAAGGAGAACCTTTATGGAGGGACATATTGGTGACCAGCGCAGCAAAGCCGTGATGCGCTATCTTGACCGGCTGAAAAAGTCTGTGCGCCGCGGGGCGTCTTTAAGCCTTGCCAACGCCCCCAAGCTGCATCTTGGCATTCTGGAAGGGCTAAACCACGCCATTGAGGTGCGCGGCCAGGATGGTGCCGTGTATGTTTCGGACCTGGCGGAGATTTTCAAGCAGCCGCTGCCGGCGATTTCCCGCGGACTGCGCACACTGGAGCAGGATGGCCTGGCCCAGCGCCAGACCGATCCCAATGACCGCCGCCGCACTCTGGTGCGCATCACCCCAAAAGGGGAGGAATCCCGCCTGATCTGCGAAAGCCGACTGAATGATTACATCACCGGCATTATGGATGACCTGGGCGAAGAATTTTGCCAGCAGTTTGCAAAGGATGCCGAAACCCTGCTGCAGGCCATTGAGCGCCAGAACGAAAAGCTGCTGGCCGAAAAGGAGAAGATGCCATGACAAAAATTTTCAAACATCTGGCCAAACACTGGGCGGCCTGCCTTGTTATTATTGCCCTGCTGTTGGTGCAGGCATACGGCGATTTGACCCTGCCGGACTACACCAGCAAAATTGTGGATACCGGCATCCAACAGTCCGGCATTGCGGACGCTGTGCCAGAAGTAGTGCGGGATTCCACCCTGCAGGTGCTGGAGCTGCTGATGACGGACGCGGACGCCGCCGCGGTGGAAGCCGCTTACACCCAGCCGGGCGGCACCGACAACGCACTCTCCTCCGCTACCAGCTTACAGAAAAAGCTCGCATCCCCCTATACGGTCCGCCTGCTGCGGGCCGATGCGGACCGGGATACGCTGGCGGAGGTATTTTCCACCCCGGATATTGTGCTCTATCTGGCTTCCGCTCAGGCAGCCGGGGAGGGCAACGCCCCGGATGCCGCCGCGCTGGATACCGTTACCGCCCAGTTTGCGGCCATGACCCAGATGCCCGGTTTCAGCCGGGATGCCGTACAGGCCCAGCTGGCCGCAGCCATGGGTCAGGCCGGCGAAAGTGAGCTGAGCGGGCTTTCAGCCCAGGCAGTGCTGCTGGTGGGGCTGGAATATCAGGCCCTTGGCATCAGCGATGCGGTACAGATGAACTACCTGATACAGACCGGCGGCCGGATGCTGGGGCTGACCCTGTTGATGGTTGCCGCCGCGGTTCTGGTGGGGCTGCTTGCTTCCCGCGTGGCGGCTGCCATTGCGCGGGATCTGCGCCGCGGTGTCTTCCGCCGGGTGGTCAGCTTTTCTGCCTCTGAAACGGACAAGTTTTCCACCGCATCCCTCATCACCCGCACCACCAACGATGTACAGCAGATCCAGATGACCTGCGTAATTTTGCTGCGCATGGTGGCGTATGCCCCCATCCTTGGCATTGGCGGCATCATCCATGTGGCGCAGGCGGGTTCCAGCCTGACCTGGATCATTGTGCTGGCCGTCGCTTTGCTGCTGGCGCTGATTACGGTATTGATGCAGTTTGCCATGCCCAAGTTCAGGATCATGCAAAAGCTGGTGGACCGGCTGAACCTGGTATCCCGCGAGATTTTGACCGGCATTATGCCCATCCGCGCATTCAGCCGCGAACAGCACGAGGAAGCACGCTTTGACGCCGCCAACACCGACCTGATGCGCACCCAGCTGTTCACCAACCGGGTAATGGCCGCCATGATGCCCTTTATGACCCTGATTATGAACGGCACTTCCCTGCTGATTGTCTGGTTCGGCGGCAAACAGATTGATGCCGGCACCATGCAGGTGGGCAGCATGATCGCCTTTATCACCTACACGATGCAGATCGTGATGTCCTTCCTGATGCTGACGATGGTTGCCGTGATGCTGCCCCGTGCCGGCGTTGCCGCGGACCGCATTGACGAAGTGCTGACCACCGAGCCGGCCATCCATGACCCGGTGCCGGAAGCCATCCCTGCTGACCTCAATCAGCACCACTGGAACGGCGAAGTCGCATTCCATCATGTCAACTTTACCTACCCCGGCTCCAGCGAGGACGCCCTGCACGATATTGATTTTGTCGCCAAACCCGGCCAGACCACGGCCATTATCGGCTCCACCGGCTGCGGCAAAACCAGTTTGCTGCATTTGATCACCCGTTTTTATGATGTGACCGGCGGCAGCGTGACGGTAGACGGCGTGGATGTGCGCCAGATGCCACAGAGCACCCTGCGCGGCCTTTTGGGTTATGTGCCGCAAAAGGGCGTACTGTTCAGCGGCACGATTGATTCCAACCTGAAATTCGGCGGCGAGAATATCACCGATGCCGATGTGCGCACCGCCGCCCGCATTGCCCAGGCGGAAGAGTTCATCTCCGCCAAGCCGGAGGGGTACGAAAGCCCCATTGCCCAGGGCGGCACCAATGTTTCCGGCGGGCAGAAGCAGCGGCTTTCCATCGCCCGCGCCATTGCCAAACACCCGAAGATCTACCTGTTTGATGACAGCTTCTCCGCGCTGGACTACAAGACTGATGTTGCCCTGCGCCGCGCGCTGAAAGCCGAAACCGGCGATGCCACCGTGATTATTGTGGCACAGCGCATTTCCACTGTGCTGCACGCCAACCAGATTTTGGTTCTGGAAGATGGCCGCATTGTGGGCAAGGGCACCCACGCCCAGCTGATGGAAAGCTGCCCGGCTTACCAGGAAATTGCCCGCAGCCAGCTGAGCAACAAAGAGCTGGACCTGAAAGGAGGGGAAGCCTGATGCCGCATCCCGGACGAATGACGACCCAAAAGGCAAAAGACTTTAAAGGCACCATGCGCAGCCTGCTGGCAGAACTGGGGCACTACAAGTTCCGCCTGATTGCCGTGATTGTTTTTGCCGTTCTTTCCACGATTTTTAATATTGCAGGCCCCAAGGTGCTGGCCAAAGCCACCACTGCCCTGGCCACCGGCTGGGTGGCCAAGCTGCGGGGCACCGGCAGCATTGACTTTGGCTATATCGGCAAAATCCTGCTGATCCTGCTGGTCATGTATCTGGTTTCCGCTGCGTTCAGTTTCTGCCAGAGCTGGATCATGAGCGGGCTTTCGCAGAAGATGTGTTATGACTTCCGCCGCCAGATCAGCGAAAAGATCAACCGCCTGCCCCTTGCCTATTTTGAAAAGCGCACCGTGGGCGAGGTACTTTCCCGCATTACCAACGATGTGGACACCCTGGGCCAGAGCCTGAACCAGAGCATTACCCAGCTGATCACCAGCATTACCACCATGATCGGCGTGCTCATCATGATGCTGACCATCAGCCCCACGATGACGCTGATTGCCATTTTGATCCTGCCGGTCTCGATGGCGCTGGTGCTGTTGGTGGTCAGGTTCAGCCAGAAATATTTCCGCGCCCAGCAAAAAGTTCTGGGCTCCGTGAACGGCCAGGTGGAGGAAGTATATTCCGGCCACAATGTGGTCAAAGCGTTCAACCGCGAAGATGCCGTTCTGAATGATTTTGACGAAGCCAACAACCGCCTGTTTGAATCCGCCTGGAAAAGCCAGTTCCTTTCCGGCCTGATGCAGCCCATCATGACCTTTGTAGGCAACCTGGGCTATGTAGCAGTGGCCGTTTCCGGCAGCATTTTTGCCGCGCGCGGCATCATCACCATTGGTGACATCCAGGCGTTCATCCAGTATGTGCGCAACTTCACCCAGCCCATCCAGCAGCTGGCCCAGGTCAGCAACATGCTGCAAAGTATGGCGGCGGCTTCGGAGCGCGTGTTTGAATTTTTGGGTGAACCGGAAGAAGAACAGAACGCAGACCCCGCCCGCCGGGCAGACCCCGCCTGCATTGACGGCCAGGTCACCTTTGACCATGTCAAGTTTGGCTACACGCCGGAAAAGACTGTTATCCGGGATTTCAGCTGCGATGTAAAACCCGGCCAGAAAGTTGCCATTGTCGGCCCCACCGGCGCAGGCAAAACCACCATGGTCAAGCTGCTGATGCGCTTTTACGATGTCAACTCCGGCGCCATTACGCTGGACGGCCACAACGTAAAGGACTTTGACCGCAGCGCCCTGCGCGAAGGCTTTGGCATGGTATTGCAGGATACCTGGCTGTTCCAGGGCACCATTATGGAAAACATCCGCTATGGCCGCCTGGATGCCACCGATGAGGAAGTCATCGCCGCCGCCAAGGCCGCCTGTGCCGACCACTTTATCCGCACGCTGCCCGGCGGCTACCAGATGGAGTTGAACGAGGATGCTTCCAACGTGAGCCAGGGCCAGAAACAGCTGCTGACGATTGCCCGCGCCATTCTGGCGGACAACAAAATTTTGATTTTGGACGAAGCCACCAGCAGTGTGGACACCCGCACCGAACAGCGCATCCAGACCGCCATGGACAACCTGATGCGCGGCCGCACCAGCTTTGTGATTGCCCACCGGCTTTCCACCATCAAGGACGCCGACCTGATTTTAGTCATGCGGGATGGTGACATTGTGGAGCAGGGCACCCACGACGACCTGTTGGCCGCTGGCGGGTTCTACGCCGATTTGTACAACAGCCAGTTTGAAGATGTAAGCGCGTAATTTTTTCTCTGATAAAACAGCAAAAGCCCAAAGCTGCCGGTTAAGTGAACCGTGCCGCTTTGGGCTTTTGGGTTATAAAATAGAATTTTTCAATAAATGTACCAATCAGGCAAAGAACGAAATGACTAGCGCAACCACGACCAGCGGCAGGCTGGCGGAAGAAACTGCATGCTGCCATTCGTGCCCTTAGCATTGTCAAAGCTGTGGATGATGTCTTCGCGGGTAACATGGATGCCGAGGTGTGCGGTCTTTTCTTTCAAAATCTCATCGCAGTGCTCATATTGTGCAGCCGTTTTCGATTTGTCCTTTCCAGTATAACACACTCTGCATTGCTTCTTCCACTTTTCTGCCAGGTTTCATTCCCAGCAGTCTACACATAAAAACACCAAAGGGCCAGCGTGCAGTGCTGGCCCTTTGGTGCGGTATAGGAAAACATAAAAAAGAGAATGGCAATGTTATTGGGTGTGCCTGAAAATTCAAAATCCAAGCAGTTGGCTTCAGGTTCACCTTGGAGCGGCCTCACACGCCGCCGGGCAAGATCACACGATCTTGCGGGATTTGTGAACGCCGGTCTTTAAGAATTCGACCCATTCGGCCACGTTCACGGCGTGGTCACCAAGGCGTTCCAGATATTTGGTCACCATAAACAGATCCAGCGCGGTCTCTGCTTCGGTGGGGTGGGCGGCAATGTACTGGGCAATTTCGCTGCCGATGCGCCTGAACGCGGCGTCGATGACATCATCATGGGCGATCACTTCCGCGGCGGCGGCAAGGTCCACCTGCACATAGGCGGCAATGGAGCGTTTGACCATCTTCAGCACATCATCGCCCATTTTCAGGATATCTTCCAGCACGCCCACGGCATCGGTGGATTTGGCGTGCAGGTGCAGCACCAGCTCCGCAATATCGCTGGCCTGGTCGCCGATGCGCTCCACATCCGTTACCATTTTCAGGGCTGTACTGACCTTGCGCAGATCCGAAGCCACCGGCTGCTGGCGCAGCAGCAGCTGCAGGCAGCGGTGTTCGATCTCGTGTTCGCTTGCGTCGATCTGGCTGTCCCGCGCAACCACGCTGCGGGCCAGTTCAATATCATCATTGCGCAGGGCAGTCAGTGCGCTTTCAATGGCGGCACCGGCTTCGTGACCCATGCGGGCCAGCAAGGTATCCAGCTGCAAAAGCTCTTCATCATAAGATTTACGCACACTAGGCATGGTATTGCTCCTCCGATCAACCAAAACGGCCGGAAATATAATCTTCCGTGCGCTTGTCCACAGGGGTGGAGAACAGGCGTTCCGTATCGCCCATTTCCACCAGCTCACCCAGCAGGAAGAACGCCGTCTTATCTGAAATACGGGCGGCCTGCTGCATGTTATGGGTCACGATTACGATGGTGTAGCGGTCCTTTAATTCCAGAGCCAGCTCTTCCACCTTGGAGGTGGAGATGGGGTCCAGGGCGGAGGTCGGTTCGTCCATCAGCAGAACTTCCGGCTCCACCGCCAGGGCGCGGGCAATGCACAAACGCTGCTGCTGGCCGCCGGACATGCCCAGCGCGCTTTTGTTCAGGCGGTCCTTCACTTCGTCCCAGATGGCAGCGCCGCGCAGGCTTTTTTCCACAATTTCATCCAGCTGCGCCTTACTGCGCACACCGTGGGTGCGGGGACCATAGGCGATATTATCGTAAATGCTCATCGGGAAGGGGTTGGGCTTCTGGAACACCATGCCAACCCGCTTGCGCAGCACATTGACATCCATCTTATCCTTATAGATATCCACACCGTCCAGCAGGATATCGCCGGAAATGCGGCAGCCTTCCACCAGGTCGTTCATGCGGTTCAGGCTCTTCAGGAAAGTAGACTTGCCGCAGCCGGAAGGACCGATGAACGCAGTGATCTCTTTTTCGGGGATGGCAATATTGATATTTTTCAGTGCATGGAAGCTGCCGTAATACAGGTCCATGTTTTTAACTTCGAATTTATTCATCATGCAGTTCCTTTCGGCATTACTTTTTGGCAAGGCGGCCGGCAATAAAGCTGGACAGGCTGTTGATGAGCAGCACCAGGATCAACAGCACCACGGCAGTGCCGTAGGTTTCATTGATATGCAGGCCCTCGTTGGAAAGCAGATACATATGGGTGGCAAGGGTACGGGTGGAGCTGAACACGCTGGCGGGCACGGCGGCAACGGTGCTGGCCGTGTAGATCAGGGCCGCGGTTTCGCCTACAATGCGGCCCGTTGCCAAAATCACGCCGGACAGGATGCCCGGCATGGCGCTGGGCAGCACAATGGTGAATACGGTTCGCAGCTTGCCGGCCCCCAGGCCAAAGCTGCCCTCGCGGTAAGAATCCGGCACTGCAAGTAGTGCTTCCTCGGTGGTGCGCATGATGACCGGCAGCACCATGATGGCCAGCGTGAAGGCACCGGCGATCAGGCTGTAGCCCCATTTGAGCTGCATGACAAAGAACAGCATACCGAACAGACCGTATACGATGGAGGGGATGCCCTGCAGCGTTTCGGTGGTGATGCGCACCACCTTGACCAGCTTGCTGCCGCGTTTGGCGTATTCCACCAGCCAGACCGCAGCAAAAATGCCCAGCGGTGTGGCAATGGCCAGCGAGAACGCCGTCATCAGAATGGTATTGATAAGCGCGGGCATCAGGGATACGTTGTCGGAATTATAGGTCCACTCAAACAGGGACGGCTTGAGGTTGGGAATACCGTTGACCAAGATATAGCCGATCAGGAACACAAGGATCGCCACGGTAATCAGGGCCGCCAGCCGCACCAGCCAGCGCATGACAAGGGCATACGCGCGGGCCGCCATGCGGTTTTCGTGGCGGGCGGGGGGAACGATTTTCGCATTTGCGTGGGTCATATCATCGGTTTTACCGGCGGTTGCAGCAAAATCAGCCATTCTTTTCGCCCCCCTTTACCAAACTAAAGCAGAGATTGATCAGCAGAATGAAAACGAACAACACAACGCCGGTTGCGATCAGCGCTTCGCGGTGCAGGTCTGCAGCGTAACCCATCTCGATGACGATGTTGGAGGTCATCGTGCGCAGCCCCTGGAACAAGCCCTTGGGCATCCAGGTCTGGTTGCCGGCAACCATCACAACGGCCATCGTTTCGCCGATGGCGCGGCCAACACCCAGGATTACAGCGGACATTACGCCGCTTTTGGCGGCGGGCAGCACCGTGCAAAACACGCTGCGCTCATGGGTAGCACCCAGAGCCAGGCTGCCCTCGTAATAGCTTTGGGGCACAGCGTCCAGGCTGGTTTTGCTGACCGTGATGATGGTGGGCAAAATCATGATGCCCAGCAGCAGGCTGGCGGTAAACAGGCTCATGCCCTTGCCGCTTTTCACGTGCAGCACAGTTTTGAAAAAGTCCGATTTAACCATAGCCTGCACCGCCGGGACCATAACAATCATGCCGAAGAAGCCGTACACGACCGAGGGGATACCGGCCAGCAGCTGTACCGCCGGCAACAGCACCTTGTTGATACGGGGCGATGCAAAGCGGGACATATAGATGGCCGTCAGCAGCCCAATGGGCACCCCCACAATGATCGCGCCTGCGGTGACATAGATGCTCCCCAGGATCATGGGCAGGATGCCGTACAGGTTGTTGCCGGGTTTCCAGGTGGTGCCAAGCAGGAACTTGAGGGGGCCGATCTCAAAAATGGTGGGCAGGCCGTTTGCAAATAAGAAGATGCAGATCAGCGCCACGGCCAGAATGGAGATGCACGCGCAGGCGGTAAATACACCCTGCATGATGATCTCTTTCAGGTGCGAAGTTGTTGTTTTCATTTTCCCATACTCTCCTGTCTTTGCTCAGGAACTATATACCGATGGCTTTCAAAAAACGGCCGTTGCCGCCTTTTGCCGCTGCAACAGCCGTCTTTTTTAGGGCAACACCGCACAATTCCCGCCTGACGGCTTAAGCACCGCTCCGGCGGCTGCGGCACGGCATCTGCGTTGCCAAAATGCTCGATAAGACATCCAGTATTATCTGCGCTTTTGGCTTGGCATCTGCCGCACCTCGCTCGCCGTATCGGCACTTAGAATTATGCGGTATTGCCTTAGAAAGGGGGATTACTGAACGTCTGCCCAGGTGGTCAGCTCGCCGGTGTAGATGCCTTTGATCTGGTCAACGGTCAGGTTATCAGTGGGGTTGTCGTTGCTGACGATAACAGCAATGCCATCCTTTGCCAGGACAGTCGCCTTTGCGCCGCCCTCAACCTCAGAATCTTTCAGCTCACGGCTGGCCATACCGATGGTGTAGGTGCCATCCAGTGCGCCGGAAACGCCGGTGGTGGAGTCGGTGGTCTGGAGTTCCAGGGTTGCGTTGGGGTTCACGGTCTTATACGCTTCGATCAGTTTTTCCATCAGCGGGGAAACAGAGGAGGAACCGCCAACCACGATCTTGCCTGCGGGCTGGGTGCTGGTGTAATCAGCGCCAACATCGCCGATGTAACCTTCCTCGGTGGCCAGGGCCTGACCGTCGGTGCTCATGCAGTAAGCAATGAAGTCCACGGCAACAGGGTCGGCAGCTTCGCCGTTCGTAACGATGTTGAACGGACGAGCCAGGGTGTAAGTACCATCCTTCACGGTGTCAGCGCTGGGGGCAACGCCTTCCACGGTGACAGCCTTGACATCATTGTTCAGAGAACCCAGGCTGATATAGCCGATTGCGGTCTCATCGTTGGAAACAGCGGTCAGAACGCCGTTGGTGGAGCTCTGGATGGCAGCCGCCTCGGTGGTGTTGTCAACCTTTTCGCCTGCATCGTTCTTGGCTTCCACACCGGTCAGCTCGATGAAAGCGCCGCGGGTGCCGGAGCCATCCTCACGGGAAATCACGGTGATGTCCTGATCGACATCGAAATCGCCGGCAGCCGGTGCAGCAGTGGCTTCACTGGAAGCAGCCTCACTGGAGACGGCCTCGCTGGAAACTGCTTCGCTGGAAGCAGCGGAGGATGCCGGGCTGGAACCACAGGCGGCCAGGCTGAGAGCCAGAGCAGCAGCAACTGCAACGGAAACATTACGCTTTAACATAAACTTTCTTCTCCCTTAATTGTATCTGTTATTCTATCTCACACATTCGCTCAGGGGTTCGTGTTTTCCTATTCGTTCTTCCTGAGTGCGTATTTATTGTACCGCGCTGTTTCCCCAGTATCGACCATAGTGCAGTACAATCCGGGTAAAGCTTTGGTAATGGAAACTTTCCTTTTGCAAAGTTTGTGTAAAGTTGCCCAAAATCAATACGCCAAATTTTTACAATGTGCCAATTTTAGCAGTTTTCTTGCGTTGATTCGACATTTTACATAGTCTTTACAATTCTTTTACTGGCTTTTGGTGTTCATAAAGCCCTGTTTTCTATTATAATAGGTAACGGTATCGTGCCATTGTGGGCATGTGCAAAACGATTTGATTCGGTTTTGCTCCGGGTGCGGCTGCACCCAACAATGAAAACATAACAAAAGAGAAATGGAAGTGTAACCCCCTGTATGAGCATTTTTAATGTGTTCACGCTGATGGGCGGTATTGCCATGTTCCTTTACGGCATGGACCTCATGGGCAAAGCCCTTGAGCAGACCGCTGGCAGCAAACTGCAAGGCATCCTTTCCAAAATGACGGCCAGCCCGGTGCGCGGGCTGCTGCTGGGCATGGTCATCACTGCAGTGATCCAGTCCAGCGGTGCCACCACCGTTATGGCGGTCGGCTTTGTCAACTCCGGCCTGATGGAGCTGCACCAGGCCATCGGCGTCATCATGGGCGCCAACATCGGTACCACCGTTACCGGCTGGCTGCTCTCGCTTTCAGGCCTGGAGGGTGATTCCTTCGCCATCCAGATGCTGAACCCCAACGCGTGGGCCCCCATCCTTGGCTTTATCGGCATCTTCCTTTATATGCTGGGCAAGGATAAGGACCGCCGCAGCGGCGTGGGCAAGATCATGGTGGGCTTTTCCGTCCTGATGGCCGGTATGAACACCATGTCCACCGCCATGAGTCCTCTGGCCGATGAGCCCTGGTTCATGGACCTGTTTCTGAGCTTCAAAAACCCGGTTCTGGGCGTGCTGGCCGGTGCCGTGCTGACGGCTGTGCTGCAGTCTTCCTCCGCTTCGGTGGGTATTTTGCAGGCCCTCACCTCCACCGGTGCCGTCACCTATGCGGCGGCGGTTCCCATCATCATGGGCCAGAACATCGGCACCACCGTTACCGCGCTGATCTCCTCTGCCGGTGCCAACAAAAATGCTAAGCGCACCGCATTTGTTCATCTGTACTTTAACCTCATCGGCACGCTGGTGTTCCTGTGCGGTTTTTACGGGCTGCATGCGCTGTTGGGATTCTCGTTCTACAACGAAACCGCCAACACCTTTGGCATTGCCATTGTGCACACGATATTCAACATTGTGACCACCGCCATCCTGCTGCCGTTCAACCGCGTGCTGGAAAAGCTGGCCATCCTGACCGTGCCGGACAGCAAGGATCAGGCGGGCGAGCAGCATTCCCTGCTGGACGAACGCCTGCTTTCCACCCCGTCCGTTGCCGTTGGCCGCGCTATGCTGACCGGCGGCGATATGGCCGAGATCTGCCGCACCTCCCTGCTGCAGGCCATGTCCCTGACCCACAAGTGGGATGAAGCCATTGCCGACGAGGTGAACCGCAAGGAAGACGCTGTGGACCATTACGAGGACGTTCTGGGTACCTATCTGGTCAAGCTGAGTGCCAAGGCACTTTCCCGCGAGGACAACCGCACCATCAACACCCTGCTGCACACCATCAATGACCTGGAGCGCATCTCTGACCACTCGGTCAACCTGCTCAAGGCCGGGCAGGAAATTCAGGAAAAATCCATCCACTTCAGCCACGAAGCGATCGACGATCTTTCCGTTCTGGAGGCCGCCGTTCAGGATATCGTGAACCGCACCGTGGATGCGTTCCAGAAGAACGACTGTTACGCCGCCGGCAAGATCGAGCCGCTGGAGCAGGTTGTGGACGGCCTGGTGCGCGAAGTCAAAACCCGCCATATTGCCCGCCTGCAGGCCGGCGCCTGCACCATTGAGTACGGTTTTGTGCTGGATGATCTGCTGACCAACTATGAGCGCATTGCGGACCACTGCTCCAACATTGCCGTTGCCATGATTGAAGTATCGGAGGACCGCTTTGATACCCATGAATACCTGAACCACATCAAAAACGGTGAAAGCCCCAGTTTTGAAAAGCGCTATGAGCGCTACCGCGGCCGCTATACCTTTGAGCCCGGCCCCAGCGGAACTGCCGCTGCACCGGAGCAGAAAAAATAATTATCGCAGGGCTTTCCCCTGTAAAATGGGCCGGGACCTGTGGCACATCGCAGGTTTCGGCCTGTTTGTTTGGAGGATCTTATGATCTATATTGTTGAAGATGACGCATCCATCCGTGAGCTGGAGCAGTATGCTCTGCAAACCAACCAGTACACCGTCCGCGGGTTTGAGGACGGGGCTTCCTTCTGGGCTGCCGTGCGGGAGACCGTGCCCGACCTGGTGATTCTGGACGTTATGCTGCCCGATGAGGACGGCTACCAGATTTTGGGCCGCCTGCGGGAGACCGCCGCGACCCGCACCGTACCAGTCATCATGGTCACAGCCAAAACCAGCGAGATTGATGTGGTAAAAGGGCTGGACCACGGTGCAGACGATTACCTCTGCAAGCCGTTCGGCATTATGGAGTTCATCAGCCGCGTCAAGGCGGTGCTGCGCCGCGCCAGCACCGCACCAGCCAGCACCACCACCCTGCGGTTTGGAGACATCACGCTGGATGACGTTGCCCGCACCGTTACGGTGGACGGTGAGCCGGTGGAGCTGACCTTTAAGGAATATTCGCTGCTGCATTTCTTTTTGGAGCATCCCGAAGAAGTTCTGGCCCGCGAGCGCATCATGAAAGCCGTGTGGGATACCGACGACCTGTTGGAAAGCCGCACCATTGACATGCACGTGCGGACCCTGCGCCAAAAGCTGGGCCACGCCGGGGACGCCATCTGCACCGTGCGCAAGGTGGGGTACAAACTGTCCGCCAAGGGCACGGAGGCCGGGGAAGATGCCTGATACCGCCGAAACCGCCCACATCACTGCGCCGCGCAGCATGGCTCACCTGTTGCGCACCACTTTGATGGCTGTGGGTATTTTGTCCCTCCTGCTCAGCGTGGTGGGGGCAGCGCTGCTGTTCCAGCACGCTTTTGCCGAGCAGTTTGACACCGACCTTTCCCGCACGGTGGAAGCTATTGCGGTGGGGTATGAGCATTCTGCCGACCCACAGCCAGAGCAGCTGGCCCAGTATGCAGACGGCCTGCGTCTGACCCTTGTGGCCCAGGATGGCACCGTTTTGTACGATTCTGCCACTGCTGATCCCAGCACCTTGCCCAACCATGCCAACCGCCCAGAGATCCAGCAGGCTATGGCAGAGGGCACTGGTGCCAGCGTGCGCCGCAGTGCAACCCTTGGGTACGACACCCATTATTATGCCGTGCGCCTGACGGACGGAAGCGTTTTGCGGCTGGCGGACGAAACCAGCAACATGTGGAGCAGCTACAACCGCGTGCTGCCCGTTCTGGTGGCCGGGTGCATCCTTATCATCATTCTGGCGCTGGTGCTGGCGCAGGTCATTACCAAGCATCTGGTGCAGCCCATCACCCGAATGGCGGAGCACCTGGACTGCATCGAGGCCAATGTGCCGTATGAGGAGCTGATCCCGCTGGCGCACACGGTACAGTCTGACCGCAAGCTGCGGGAGGACAATGAGACCATCCGCCGGGAGTTTACCGCT
>OMFC01000666.1_pt1 | contig 17693 bp, 17 predicted proteins | sample 1645531 | NCBI WGS metagenome assembly OMFC01 (sample SAMEA103958112, study PRJEB25191) | human gut metagenome | biome: human-associated habitat [ENVO:00009003]; feature: intestine environment [ENVO:2100002]; material: feces | place: Germany | collected 2013/2015 | reverse complement strand
GCTGAAAACTAACAGTAAATATTTATGTGAGCTTGACAGTGTGGCTGGCGACGGTGATCACGGAATCACTATTGGCAGAATGGCTGATGTGATGAAAGAAAAAACAGAAGATACTACTATTGATACGATGAGGGTCTTGCTGGATGAGCTGGGCGACGCTTTTATGGGTATCAACGGCGGCAGCGCCGGACCGCTTTGGGGTACGGTGTTTACAGGGATGGCCGAAGGAATCGACGATCAGGCTGAACTGACTGATTTAGAGCTGCGGAAAATGTTTACGCAGGCCAAAGAAGATTTTATGGATATTTCCAAAGCAAAGCCCGGTGATAAGACTATGGTCGATGCGCTGTATCCGGCTATCGATGCCATTATTGAAACACAAGGAAGCTTAAAAGAAATCATGACAGCTGCGGCTGCAGCTGCTGACGCTGGTGCGGAACAGACCAGTACTATGGTTGCCAGATTCGGCCGCGCTAAAAATATGGGTGAGCGCAGTATCGGTACTAAAGATCCCGGTGCTGTATCCATAGCTATTTTATTCAACGGTATGGCGCAGGCCTTATAAAAGGCTTAATTTTCCGCAGGTGCGGAAACAAATAAAATTTTGGAGGTTGAAAAGCATGAAAAAATTTATTAACGATCCCGAAAATCTGACCAGTGAATTACTGGAAGGTCTGGCTCTTGCCAATAAGGATATCATCCATCTTGAAGATGGCAACCTGGTTGTAAATAATAAATTGAAAGATGCTGACCGCGTTACGATCGTCACTTTGGGTGGTACCGGCCATGAGCCTGCTATCAGCGGTTTTGTCGGCGAAGGTATGGTAGATATTTCCGTGGCTGGTAATGTTTTCGCCGCTCCTGGCCCGCAGGCCTGTATAGAAGCAATCAAAATGGCAGATAAAGGCCACGGTGTTTTGTTTGTTGTTTTGAATCATGCCGGCGATATGCTGACCGGTAATCTGACAATGAAACAGGTTAAAAAACTGGGATTGAACGTAATAAAAGTTGTTACGCAGGAAGATATAGCCAATGCTCCGCGCAGTAATGCTGACGATCGCCGCGGGTTAGTCGGTTGTGTGCCGTTGTATAAAATTGCCGGCGCAGCAGCTGCTGCAGGTAAGTCTTTGGAAGAGGTGGCCGCTGTTGCACAGAAATTTGCTGACAATATGGCTACGATCGCTGTTGCAGCTAAAGGCGCTACTCATCCGGCTACGGATATGGTCATTGCTCAGATCGAAGAAGGTAAAATGGAAATCGGCATGGGGCAGCATGGTGAAGGCGGCGGTGGCTTGACTGAAATGAAAACTGCTGATGAAACTGCAGCTATTATGATAGATGCCCTTCTGAGAGATTTGGATATCAAAAAAGGTGAAAAACTTTTGGTTATCGTTAACGGCGTTGGCGCTACTACGCTGATGGAACAACTGATCGTTTTCCGTAAATGCTGTCATTATCTGGCAGAAAAGGGTATTGAAGTTGTTGCCAATATTGTTGGTGAAGTGCTGACAGTACAGGAAATGGCCGGATTCCAGCTCTTTATTGCCCGTATGGATGATGAACTGCTCAAATATTGGAATGCACCCTGCCGCACCCCGTATTATAAAAACTAAAGTAATATTTTTAAGGAGATAAAAATGGCAGATAAAGACGGTAATATTATTGCTAAAGATTATGGTATCGGCATCAAGCCGCCCGCCCAGCACTTTCATGTAAAAGGTCATGAGAATGCCGGCTGGGGTATGAAGGCACGTCTGTCACAGATTTTTGCGGCTGACGGGCGCACAATCATGCTGGCGTTCGATCATGGTTATATCATGGGCAGTACAGCTGGTCTGGAAAGACTGGATCTGGTCATTCCGCCGCTGATGGATCATGCTGATTGTCTGATGGCGACTCGTGGTGCGCTGAGAACCTGTATTCCAGCCGATAACCGCAAGGCGATTGCTTTGCGCTGCAGTGCAGACAGCTCTGTTTTGAAAGACGATATGAGTATGGGTGTCATTGGTACCGATATTGAGGAAGCTCTGCGCATGAACGCTTCCTGTATGGCCGTACAGTGCTTTATCGGTTCTGCTTCTGAAATTGCTTCCCTGCACAATCTTTCTTACTATATCAATAAAGGTGAACGTTATGGTATTCCCGTATTAGGTGTCGTCGCCGTTGGTAAAGAGATGGAACGTACCACGCGTTATTTTGCTTTAGCGACAAGGCTTTTGGCTGAACAGGGAGCACATATCATCAAGACCTATTACTGTGAAAATTTTGAGCAGATCACTGCTGCCTGTCCGGTCCCAATCGTCATTGCCGGTGGTAAAAAAGTTCCGGAACCGGAAGCTTTGGATATGGCTTACCGTGCTGTTAATGAAGGCGCAGCCGGTGTTGATATGGGGCGCAATGTTTTGCAGGCAGAATGTCCGAGTGCTATGCTGCAGGCGATTCGTATGGTTGTGCACGAAAATGTCAAACCTGAAGCTGCGTATAAGGCTTATCAAACATTGATGAAGGACGTGAAATGATGAAACAGTTTATGCATGTGGGAGTACCCACTGATAAAATCATGGAAGGCGCTGTTTATGCCGAAGCTATCAAGACATATATCGTAGCTCCTGAAACTAATGAATTCAATATTGAATACCTGCGTTTTGAGAAAGATACACCTTTGCCGAAAGAACTGCAGACTATGGTCCATGTTGCTTATAAGGTAGACGACCTGGATGAACAGGTAAAAGCAAATACTGTTGTTGTTGAGCCCTGGTTCGCCGATGAAAATACCCGCCTTGCTTTTATTATGAAGGACGGTATTTTAATGGAATTGATGGAAGTGAAATAAATTGCTGAGCGGCAAAGAACGAACTGATCTTGTCAACGTGGCCCGGCTCTATTATGAACAGGGGCTGACGCAGGATCAGGTCGCTAAGCGAATCGGAGTTTCCAGGCCGTTAGTGAGTAAGATGTTGACGCGTGCGCGCGAAGCAGGGATCGTACATATCGAGATCCGCAGTTCGACAGAAGGCGATGCTGCTTTGTTAGAGGCACTGCAAACAAGGTATGCCCTGCATGGAGGTATGGTTCTGCCGGTACAGGACTCAATAGAAGAAAATCTTAAAGCGGCTGCGGATTATCTGTCCGGTGAGCTTTTGTATGAACGTAATTTAGGATTGGGATGGGGGTATCTGTTGGGCGAAAGCATCAGTCTGCTGACGCAGCAATGTAACCGTCGGCAGCCCGGAGCTGTGCTGCCGCTGATCGGCAAGGCACATATCCCCAATAAAGGTTACCGTGTGGACGAACTGGCAGAAACGCTGGCCTCAGCTTGCGGCAGGCATGCTTATCGTCTTGCTGTACCGGCTTTTCCGGACAGTTTGGAAGAACGGCAGCAGTTTGAAACGACTGAAGCTTATTTGGAACTTGACGCTATGTGGCAGAAACTGGATGCTGCTCTTGTTGAGATCAGAGATTTTCCCAGTGTTCCTGATGAAGCAACGGCGACACGTTTTGGTGACAGTTTGAAACGTCAGCGGGCAGTCGGCAGCTTTTTGTCCTATTATTATAATGAGCGGGGCGAATTTATCAGTGGCGAAAATGATTTTGCTGTCAGGATTCCGTTAGGAACTTTGCGGCATTGTCCCAAAATTATCGGTTTAGCACTTGGTGCTGCGCCGAATGCCATAACAGGAGCTCTGAAAACAGGTTTATTTACGCATCTGCTGGTAACGGAAAGCACTGCGCGTAAAATTTTGGAGAAATGATATAAATGTTTTTACGCCTGTCCGGCGCTTTTGTACCGGACAGGCGTATTATTTTTGAACATTTTGTGTTCGAGAATGCTGTGGGGCTTAACAAATCTTGTTTTTGAGTTTATACTGTTTTTGAATAATTATCACAACAGTAAAGAAAGCTGGCAGGAAAATGCAGAAAAGCAATACAGTTTTGATTTTACGGGGATTTGTTGTTTTAGGTGTTATTTTGATGCACACAAGCTGGTTTTTCAGCAGCGGCGGCAGTGAAAATATGGTAGCGCTTTCTTCAATGCTGCTGGAAGTGCTGTCATTGTTTGCAGTGCCGCTGTTTATGGCGATAGCGGGTTATTTGTTTACAGGACGTAATAAGCATGCTTACATTTACAGCGCTGCTTTTTTTAAGAAGATGCTGCTGTCGGTATTGTCGCCTTATTTGTTGTTTTCTACCCTCTATATAGTAACTGCTTTTGTTTTTGACGGTCATACATATACGCTGGGTGAGATGGTCGTTGATATGCTGACGGGAAGTGCTGCGGTGCATTTGGGATTTTTCAGGGCTCTGATCGGGTTCTATCTGGTGTATCCGTTTTTAATCAGGTTTTTTACTAAATGCCGTGAGTCAGGCTGGCTGAAATACTATTTTGCTGCGGCAGCTGTTTTGCAGATCTCTTGGAAGGTGTTGAATAATATTCAGTTTGAGACTGTTTGGATCAGCTACCTGCTTATGGGGACAATGTTTCTGCGTTATCTTGTTTATTTTTCGCTGGGAATGGCGGCCTACTATTATAAAAAAGAATTTTTAGAGTGGATCGGCAGGAACCGGAAATTTTTGGTTTGGCTGCTGATCATTTTTATTCCTTTAGTTACCGTATGCTGGTTGGAAAAGTACTATTGGAAGACCTATTATATTTTGGAGTTTATCTGTTTTCCGCTCAATATGTTTTTATATACGATTTTGATAGCGATGCTTTTTTATCATTCTGAGGATATTGATAGAAAAAATACCCTGCAAAAGCGGTTTGTGCTGTATTTGGGCAATTATTCGTTCGGTATTTTTCTTATCCATATCTTTTTTATGTATCTGTGTACTGAGTATCTGCTGCCTTTGCTGCAGATCACGCCTTCGATGCTGACTTTTTATCCGCTGCTGTTCGTTTTGATGCTGGTATTGAGTCTTGGGAGTATGGAAATACTGGCGCGGCTTCCTTTTCACGAGCTGCTGATAGGGAAGGTTGAACGCCGGCTGCTGCTGCGCAGAAAAAGCGGCAGAACTAATAGCTTATAAGTTTGATTTTTCTGATAATTGATGTTAGAATAACGATAATCTCAGTTTGGAATTGCCAGGCTGTAAGTAGAATTTTGTAGAATGGAAGGATGGTAGTAATGAACAGAAAGAATTTACGCAGTTTAGCTGCAGGTGTAGCTCTGCTGCTGGCAGTAGGAGCTTTAGCTGGCTGCGGCGGCGAAAAGAAGGCTGACGACAGTAAAAAAATGGTAACGGTTGGTATTGCCCAGCTGGTAGAACATGGTGCATTGGATGCCGCCAATAAAGGCTTTGTGGCAGGTATGGCGTCTAAAGGCTTTAAAGAAAATGAAAATGTAAAATATGACCGGCAGAACGCACAGGCTGATCAGTCTAATCTGCAGAATATCGCACAGCGTTTTGTCAGCAATAAGGTGGATCTGATTTGTGCTATCGCTACGCCGACGGCTCAGACGATGGCTAATGCTACGAAAGATATACCCATTGTAGCGACGGCGGTTACCGATTATGAGGTAGCAAAGCTGGCTGCTTCTAATAACGAGCCGAAAGGCAATGTTACGGGAACCAGTGATATGAATCCGATTGACCAGCAGTTGGAGCTGCTTTTGAAGATAGCGCCGCAGACAAAAAATATTGGAACCGTGTACAGTTCCAGCGAAGTCAATTCACAGCTGCAGGTCGATGTTTTGAAAAAGCTGGCAGGTGATAAAGGCATCAATGTTATCGAAGCTACGGTTTCTACAGTTAATGATATCCAGCAGGCTGCGCATAGTCTGGTTGGTAAAGTCGATGCGGTTTATGTTCCGACCGACAATGTGATGGCTTCGTCAATGCCGACTTTGGTAGCAGTAACAGATGAAGCCCGGCTGCCTGTTATTTGCGGCGAAAGTGATCCGGTACGGGCTGGAGGTCTGGCTACTTTAGGTATTGATTATTATAAACTTGGTGAACAGACCGGTGTGATGGCTGCTGAGATCCTGAGCGGTAAGGGCAAACCTCAGACAATGCCTGTCCAGATGCAGAAAGAGTTTAAGGTCGTAGTGAACGAGACTACTGCCAAACGCAATGGGATTACGATTCCGCAGGATATTTTGGCTAAGGCTGAGATCGTAAAATAAAATACAAAACAGGGCTGGTTTGTTACGAAACAGCCCTGTTTTTATTGTTTTGTTTGTGTTTTGTGATAATAAATGATAGAATTATTCTATCCTTATATGTGTTCGTCAAGGATCAAAAGTGATACTGTAGAATGGAAGGATGGTTATTATGAACAAAAAAATGCGTGCTTTAGCAGCAGGCATTGCCCTGACTTTGTCTTTAGGACTTTTAGCGGGCTGCGGCGGCGAAAAAAAGGCTGCCGATAACAGTAAGAAAGTAGTAAATGTAGGTATTGTCCAACTAGTTGAACATGATGCTTTGGATGCTGCCAATAAAGGCTTTATAGCGGGAATGGCAGCTAAAGGCTTTAAAGAGAATGAAAATGTAAAATATGATCGGCAGAATGCGCAGGCAGATCAGTCTAACCTGCAGAATATCGCACAGCGTTTTGTCAGCAATAAAGTAGACCTGATCTGCGCTATCGCTACTCCAGCGGCCCAGACGATGGCCAATGCTACCAAGGATATTCCTATCGTAGCAACAGCGGTTACAGATTATGAGGCAGCAAAGCTGGTTGCTTCCAACAGTGAACCTAAAGGTAATGTTACCGGGACCAGCGATATGAATCCGATTAAAGAGCAGCTGGAACTGCTGCTTAAGTTAGTGCCTGGTGCTAAAACTATTGGTACGATCTATTGTTCCAGTGAAGTCAATTCACAGCTGCAGGCGGAGCTGCTGAAAAAATATGCGGCAGAGAAGGGCGTGCAGGTAGAGGAAGCGACTGTATCTAATGTCAATGACATCCAGCAGGCTGCTCAAAGTCTGGTCGGCAAAGTAGATGCTGTTTACGTGCCGACAGATAATGTGCTGGCTTCGGCAATGCCGACACTGGCCCAGGTAACTGAGCCGGCTAAACTGGCCGTAGTTTGCGGCGAGGGCGGGATGGTCATGGCCGGAGGCGTAGCTACTCTGGCGATCGATTATTATCAGTTGGGCGAACAAACAGGTGAAATGGCCGGCGATATTCTGAGCGGCAAGACTAAACCCCAGACAATGCCTATCCAGCTGCAGAAATCTTTTAAGGTCATTATCAACAAGGAAAATGCTGAAAAAATCGGCATCAAGATTCCCGAAGATCTGCTGAAGGCAGCAGAAAGCTCTAAATAAACAAGCGCGGGTTTCTCCTTGTTTCAGAGGAGAGACCCGTTTTTACGGATATATCACAGGAGGAAGATAGATGATAGACTTATTGATGCCAACGATAGCACAGGGACTTTTATGGGCGATCATGGCACTGGGCGTATATATAACTTACAGAGTTTTGGATATTGCTGATTTGACGGTGGAAGGAAGTTTTCCGCTGGGAGCTGCTGTAGCAGCTTCTTTACTAGCTGGCGGATATTCTCCGTGGCTGGCTTTTGGTGCGGCGATGCTGGCTGGTATGCTGGCTGGCGTTGCGACCGGACTTTTACATACTAAGCTCAAAATACCGGCTCTGCTGGCCGGCATTTTGACGATGATCGCTTTATATTCTGTCAATCTGCGTGTAATGGGTAAGGCTAACTTGTCGCTGCTGCGTGTAGATACAGTATTTTCCATTATGCGTGATATTGGTGGTTTCAGTAATGCTCAGGCTGTATTGTGTGTGGGTATCGTCAGCTCACTTTTGATCGGAGGTTTGATTTATTGGTTTTTTGGTACGGAAATAGGAGCGGCTATTCGTGCTACAGGCTTTAACCCGCAGATGATCAGGGCGCAGGGCGTGGATACTAATTTTACGATCATTCTCGGGCTGCTGATAAGTAATGCCCTGGTAGCTTTGAGCGGTGCTTTAGTAGCACAGAATAATGGTTTTGCCGACGTCGGAATGGGTACAGGCACGATCGTTATCGGTCTGGCTTCAGTCATTATCGGTGAGGTACTGTTTGGTACCCGCAGCTTTAAAAACTGCATCATCAGCGTTGTGCTGGGCTCTATCGTTTATCGTCTGGTTATTGCCGCTGTACTGCAGATGGGAATGCCGCCAAACGATCTGAAGCTGTTTACAGCTATTCTGGTAGCGTTTGCGTTGTCGCTGCCGCTTATTAAAAGTAAGCTTGGTCTGCGAAAGGCGGTGAAATAAATGCTGCGTGTTGAAAATATCTGTAAGACATTTTTTGCAGGAACAATCAATGAGAAAAAAGCTCTGCAGGGTTTATCGCTGCATTTGAAACCGGGTGATTTTGTAACGGTCATCGGCGGTAATGGCGCCGGTAAGTCGACTTTGATGAATTCTATTGCCGGAGTTTTTTCAATCGACAGTGGAAAGATCATTATTGACGGTAATGATATTACAAAAACGCCGGAACATAAACGGGCCAAATATATTGGGCGTGTCTTCCAGGATCCGATGATGGGTACTGCTGCGGGGATGATGATCGAAGAAAATCTTGCTATTGCCGCCAGACGGGGTAAAACGCCTGGATTAAAATGGGGCTTGGACAGCGATAATCAGACTTGGTTCAGCGAATTGCTGCAGGAGCTGGATCTGGGTCTGGAAAACAGAATGACTGCTAAAGTCGGGCTGCTTTCCGGCGGTCAGAGGCAGGCGTTAACGCTGCTGATGGCAACGCTGATCAAACCAAAGCTGCTGTTGTTAGATGAACATACGGCAGCCCTGGATCCGAAAACAGCTGCTAAAGTTCTGGCTTTGACGGAACGGATCGTTAACAGGGATCATTTGACGACGCTGATGATTACTCATAATATGCGTGACGCCTTGCGCTGCGGCAACAGGCTGATCATGCTGCATAACGGACGGGTAATTATTGATGTCGAAGGTGAAGAAAAGTCGCGTTTGACGATTCCTGATCTTTTGAAGATGTTTGAGCAGGCCAGCGGTGATATGCTGGACAGTGACAGACTGCTGCTCAGTTAAATAAAGTAAAATAAAAGGCGGGTTCTTAATGAACCCGCCTTTTATTTTACTGTACTTATTTTTCCAAACCATAGGTCCAGGAGCTGACTGCTCCTAAGTCATAAATTTTTGCATAGCCTAATGAAATCAGGGTATCTGCAGCGATTGCACTGCGTCTGCCGCTGCGGCAGTATACCACTATTTCAGTATTTTTATCCTGCGGTAACTGATCGGATTTTACTTTGATTTCATCAAAAGGAATCAAAAGACTGCCGGGAATATGCCCGGCTGCATATTCGTCAGGGGTGCGAACATCAATAACAGTAATTTTATCACCTTTATCAAGACGTTCTTTGACCTGAGACGCAGTTATTGGCTGATAGCTTCCTGATGAAGCAGTATCGCTGCTGGGGCTCATAGCCTGTAAAGGACAGGCACCGTTGTTGTAGAACCAAAGCCCGACTGCTGCAATGATGCAAAGTGCGAAGATACTCCATTTACTCATGCTGATGCTCCTTTTCTTCGGCGGCAACTACTGCTAATTGATCTTCAGCAACAGTTTGCTGGCAATGGGGACAATAGTAATGTGTTTCTACAGTATGATTACAGTTTTTATGGATCAGGCGTTTATAGCAGGTAGTAAGATGTTTTTCACCCCAAAGCACCAGGCTGTTAAAAACGATATTCAAATCCTCGCCAGCAGGTGTAAGTGTATAACGGTAGCGGGGCGGATGCTTCTGGTATAAATCGCTGCTGATCAGTCCGTCGGCTTCAAGCGCTTTCAGGCGGCTGGAAAGCAGATTGCTGGCAATCTGCCCTTCCAGGCTGTTGTAAATCTCTTTATAGGTCTGGTGTCCGCTCATAATACCATGCAGAATGAGCAGAGACCATTTGTCGCCGATAATATTGAGTGCTTGAGCGATATTACATTGAAAGGGATATTGCTGACTCATAAAAATACTCCTTTAATCTAAAGTTGAAAACAAATCATTTAAAAATTCGCTCATAGAAGGATGTGTATAAATATTATCCCGCAGAACGGTATAATCAAGGTTGGCCTTCATTGCCAGTTGGACGATATTGATGATTTCCGAGGCTTCGCTGCAGAAAAATGCCGCACCGAGGATTTTTTTGCTTTCAGCATCAACAATAGCCTTCAGGTAACCGGAAGTGCTGCCAAACAGGCGAGCCCTGGGACTGGCTGCTTCTGCGATTTTGGCAACTTTGATCTTATGGCCGGACAGCAGTGCTTCTGCTTCACTGAGGCCGACGCGTGCAAAGGTAGGGTCTAGAAAAACGGAATAGGCGACAGGCGGCCGGTTAGCTGTTGTACGGTCGTTTTGACCGAAAAGCTGCTCTTTAATAATGCGGAAGTCATCCAGGGAGATGTAAGTGAACTGCAGTCCGCCTTTAACGTCACCAAGCGCCCAGATATGAGGGACGGTTGTCTGCAGTAATTCATTGACGATGATTTCGCCGCGTTCATTTACGGCAACGCCGGCGGCTTCAAGATTAAGGCTTGCTGTGCTTGCTTTGCGTCCTGTGGCTACCAATACAGCGTCAGCTGGAATTTTAACGGACATACCGCTGCTGCGCTCAAGATAGCTGACAGTAGTCAATTCGTTTTCGTCGGTTATTTCATTGACCTGTGCATTAAAGATAAAGCGAACGCCCAGCTCTTCCAAACGTGTTTGGATAACATTGGCAATATCGCGGTCTTCACGCGGGATGAAGGTATTGCCGTATTCCAGAACAGTGACCATGGAGCCATAATTAGCATACATGGCGGCAAATTCCAGACCGATATAGCCGCCGCCGATGATAACCAGTCTTTGTGGCAGGGTGCTGAGTTCCATTAAAGTAGTACTGGTATAAACACGCTTGCTCAGCTGTAAGCCTGTGATCGGAGGAATGACCGGTTCAGAACCGGTATTTATAAAAATTTTTTCGCCGTATAAAGATATTTTTCCGTCCGGCAACTGGACTTCTACCGTATGGTCAGTCTGAAAACGGGCGGCACCGGTATAAATATCTGCAGCTGCAGCGACATTATCATAGTTTTTCTGACGCAAAAGCGCAGTTAAAGTATTTTTTTCACGAATGGCAGCAGCATAAAAATTATTTTTTTCAGAATAATCTGCCTGCTGATTTTTTTTAGCGTCAGCTGCAGTATGGATGAGTTTTTTTGTAGGAATACAGCCGATGTTTATGCAGGTACCGCCGTACATCAGCGGAGATTTTTCAATAACAGCTGTTTTGATTCCTTTTTTGCCGAGGGCAGCTGCCAGTGTTTTTCCACCTTTGCCAAAGCCGATGATCAATGCGTCATATTTTTTCATAAGTTAAACACGCTCCTTTACTGTTCTTATTTTAGTTTAACACTAAAAGAATAAAAAAACAAGTAACTTTAAAAAATAAAGTCTAAATAAAGCGGGAAAAATTTTACCTCAACAGTAAAATACTATATAATAAACATATGATTATGAATTATAGGAGCTTGGCATGACTGATCAAAAACAATGTGCAAAACTTAAAAATATCAAGTGTTTTTTGTTTGATATGGATGGTACGATTAATTTAGGCAATACATTAATCCCGGGGATGGATGTATTTTTTCAGAAATTACGTGCCGCAGAACGTGATTTTTATCTGGTAACTAATAATTCCTCCAAAGGACACGAGCATTATGTGGAAAAAATGGGGCGGATGGGGATACAGGTAACTCGTGATAATGTTTTGATATCCTCGGATGCTTTTGTTTATTATATGCAGCAGCTTCGGCCGGCGGCCAGATTAGGGACGGAACAGCTGAAAAAAACTATTCGTGAGGCAGGCTTTACCATAACGACGACACTGGAAGAAGGTACTGATTTCGTTGTGGTTGGGTTTGATATGTCTTTGAATTACGAAACACTGACTATTGCCTGCAGACTTATCGACAGGGGCGTGCCTTATGTAGCAACGCACCCGGATGTACGCTGCCCGATCGAAGGCGGAGAATTTATTCCCGATTGCGGGGCCATGATCGAGCTGATTAAAACTGCTACAGGGAAGGCCCCGCAGCAGATTTTAGGCAAGCCCTATCACTATATGATCGATGTTATAACGTCCAGAACGGGCTATAAACGGGAAGAAATTGCCATGGTTGGCGACCGTTTATCGACAGATATTGCTTTTGGGCTCAATAACGGTGTTTTATCAATACTGGTTCTGACCGGCGAGGCAACTTTAGCTGACGTGGAGCATGGCAGCATCAAGCCTGATATTATTTTGAATCACGCTTCAGAGCTGGCTGACTATTTTTAAAGTGAGAGATTTTTATGGCGATACAATATGAGCGGATTAAGAAAACTATAGCTGCTTTGGCTGCTTACGGAACATTACCGCAGGGTGGGACGACGCGTCTTTCCTATACGGCAGAGTATTTGGCGGCGCAGGCTTTTTTGCAGCGGGAAATGCTGGAGTCGGGCATGCTGGCAGAGGTAGACCCGATTGGGAATCTGATTGGGACTTATGTGGGACGAGAGCCTGAACTGACTGCCGTCATGAGCGGTTCACACCTCGATACCGTACCGGCAGGCGGAAATTTTGACGGAGCTTTGGGTATCGTTGCAGCACTGGAATGTGTGCGCAGCTGGCAGGAAGAGGGCTATCGCCCGAAACGAACAGTACGGGTAATTGCGACGATCGAAGAAGAGGGCACAGCTTTTGGTATGGCTTGTTTTGGCGTACGTGTACGCGGCGGCGAATTTAAAAAACAGCAGCCGGAGTCTATCGTGCATTTGACAGGCGGCTCCCTGGCCGAATGTCTGCAGGCAGCCGGACTGCCGCATAGCGCGTTGCAGGATGCCGCAGTAGGGTTTCAGGATCTGGCGGCTTTTGTAGAACTGCATATCGAACAGGGCGCTGATTTGGAGGAACGTGGCCTGACCTGCGGGGCGGTGACTGCTATTGTAGGCTACGATAGATTATTCCTGACTTTACATGGAGAAGCTAACCATGCCGGGACTACTAGCATGAAGCGCCGCAGAGATGCTTTGGCTGCGGCAGCGGAAGTCATTTTAGGAGTCAAGGAGCTTGCTGAAGCTGATGACAGGTTCGTAGCTACCGTGGGTCAGTTGAATGTCGCTCCCAATGCTGTGAACATCGTGCCTGGAAAAGTGCAGCTTGCTATTGAAACAAGGGCTGCTGACGATAGGGTTTTAGCAGAGGTTCGTGCAAAGATCATGAGTTTACTAGAGCGGACGGCGAGTAAAAGCGGTGTCGTGATTACAAAGGAGAATGATTTTCATGTGGCTGCTGTACCGTTGTCAGAGTCAGTCAGGAAAGTTATTGAGCAGTCTGCGGCTGAGTGCGGTGTCAGTTTTCAGGCCATGCCCAGCTGGGCAGGACATGATGCACAGATTTTTGCAGCAAGCGGCGTACCTACAGGAATGATTTTTGTACCAAGTATAAATGGTGTCAGCCATTCCAAAGAAGAGAGCAGTGATTTTCAGTCTGTTACTCAGGCAGTAAAAGTACTGGAAAAAACTTTAAAGACTTTAGCTGAAGTCTGAAATATATATAACTGAACGGTTAGGAAAGTGAGGCAGCAATGAGTAATCTGCGGGACGCCATTGTACGTATGGCTTTACGGCGCCCTTATTTGTATTTGCTGGTTACTTTGGTTATCAGTATCGTGCTGATGGAAGTGCTGGTAGAAATAGCTGAGCATACTTTTATTAAGCCGGCATTGCAACAGCTGGAGCTGCAGTTTATTGCTTATGTACAGCAGTTTGTTACGCCGCCGCTGACAGCAGAGGTAATGCTCGTTACGCCAAGCGGGTCCAGTACTTTTTATCTTCTGGCAAGTGCGCTTGTCTGCTGCTGGTATTTATACAGCAGGCAAAAAGACAGGCTGTATCTTTATCTAGTCTGTTTATGCGGTGGTGGTATTTTAAATCAGGTACTGAAACGCATTTTTGAACGTGTAAGGCCAGATATTTTCCCTGTGATTGCTGAAAGTGGTTACAGTTTTCCCAGCGGTCACGCTATGGGAGCGATTTGTTTTTATGGCATCCTGGCATATTTTGCAGGATTAGGCTTGCGAAGTAAACCGCTGCGCTGGGGATTGATGGCGGCAGCCGGCATTTATATCCTGCTTATCGGCCTGAGCCGTGTTTATCTGGGCGTGCATTATCCGACGGATATTTTAGCCGGTTATGCAGCTGGAGCGACCTGGTTATTTTTTTGTATTACGCTGCATCGTATTTTTAGAAAGCGTTACTATCGTAAAATTGAGTAGTCAGGAATATCATTGCTGAGAATGGTGGTTGTTATGATGAAAAAAACTGGAATTAAAGCTTTTGATATAAAAGTTTTTTTTGGAGGCATAATAATCACTTGTTGTTTAGTCGCATATTCTGCTTTTACATCTGTAGAAATGTTGAAAAGAGATGCCAGGCATGTTGCCGATGTATACAGCGCACGTTCCGAGATGCTTTTAAACAGTCTGTTTCATAAAACCGATGTAGTAGAAGCTATTGTTTTAGCTAATAACGGCGAGCTTTCACAGTCTGTTTTTGAAAATGTGGCAAAGTCTTTATTTGATGGTGACGGGATCAGGGCAGTACAGTATTTGCCAGGTGGTATTGTTGAATATTGCTATCCGCTTCAAGGTAATGAAGCTGTAATTGGTAGTAGTGTTTTTAATGATCCCAAACGAAGAAAAGATGCCTTACTGGCTTTGGAAACAAGAGAAACAGCTCTTTCGGGACCGTATAACCTTACACAGGGTGGATTTGGGCTAATTGGAAGGAATCCTGTTTTTTTGACACGGGAAAACACTGATGAAAAATTTTTAGGTTTTTCTGTAATTATTCTGGATCTTCCGGCAGCTTTGAAACCGATCATGCTCGAGGAACTACAAAAATATGGTTATTATTACAGACTTTATTGTAAGTCGGAAGACAGTGATAATATCATAATAATCGACCAGTCAAAAGAAAGCAGTGCGGTTGAACCTATTTCATGCAGCATCAATGTGCCTAATCATGTTTGGGCTTTGGACTTGATGCCGATAAAAGGCTGGATAGACTGGACGAAAATCTGTGAAGAACTTTTAGTAGGTTTATTGATCAGTTTTTTGCTGGCTGTTATTTTTAAACAAAAGAGAGATCAGGCTAAAGTTTTATATCAGTTTGCATATACAGACGGATTGACAGGTTTATTTAACAGAAGATGGCTAAATGAAAAAATAGAAAAAAGATTATCTGTTTTCACCAAGAAACCTTTTATTATTTTTTATTTTGACTTGAATAAATTTAAACAGGTTAATGATAGTTATGGTCATTTTTTAGGAAATGAGCTTTTGAGAGAATTTGGATGCAGGTTAAGAAGTGTGTTTGGTGATGATGCGGCTTTAGTACGCATGGGCGGGGACGAATTTGTAGCAGTGGTCGAACTGCAGGGTGGGTGCAGAGCTCGGGTTGAGTACTATAAACAATTGTTGACAAAAAGTTTGGCAGAGCCGTTTGTTGTAGATGACGTTGTTATAAATATTTCAGCCAGTGTCGGTTGGGCTCAATTTCCAAATGACGGCGAGGATTATGATAATTTGATGAAAGTTGCCGACGAACGGATGTATATAAATAAGCGCAGTCGGTGAAAAAATACGACTTTAAAAAATTAAATAATAATGATTAACAAAAACACCCTTCCCGTAGTTATGGGAAGGGTGTTTTTGTTAATGTAAATTTAGAGCGATAGTCCAATCAAGTTTCGCTGAGTGTAAAAGTGAAAGCAGGAGCTTTGGTAGTATATTCCTTCTTCAGTATTTCCTCAAACTTATCTTCAGGCAGCGGTTTGTAGAAAAAATACCCCTGGATCATATTGCAGTTGACAGATTTAAGGAAGGCTACCTGTTCGGCAGTTTCGATACCTTCGGCGACAGTTCGGATGCTTAATTTATTGACGAGATCGATAATACCTTTAATAACGATGTTGTCTTTTTCTTTGTGGATACTTTCTCTGAAAAAGCTTTGATCGATTTTGAGCACATCAATAGGAATATTTTTCAAAAGGCTTAAAGAAGAGAACCCGGTACCGAAATCATCAATAGAAATCAAAAAACCTTTACTTTTCAGTTCACTGACTGTTTTTTCGAGAAAGGTCACATTATCAAAGGCGATTGATTCTGTAATTTCTATTTCTAAAAGGTGATCAGGGATACGGAATTTGTTTTTGATATCTTCATATGTTTTTACAAAATCTGAATTGTAAAATTGCAGTCGGGAAACATTGACGGAGATTGTATTTACAGGAAGGCCAGCATCGAGGCGCCGTCTGATAAAAGCGCATACCTTTTTAAATACATACTGGTCAAGTGATGAGATAAGATATTTCTTTTCAAAGATGGGAATGAATTTATCAGGCGGAATGATCAGTCCTTCATCTGTCTGCCAGCGTACCAGCGCTTCGGCCTGTGTTGCCAGACCTGTCTGCAAGTCGACCTTGGGCTGAAAGTAAACGAGGAATTCTTCATTTTCCAGTGATTTCAGCATGCGGTTTTCGATGGATTTTTCATAACGCAGCTGTTTACGGATACTTTCATCATAAACAGCATATTTTCTGTTAAGTCCTGTTTTTACAGTTTTACGCGCATAATTTGCACGGTCTAAAATACCTTCTATCTGCAGATCCTCTGCCAGGTCCTCCAGATAGCAGATACCGCATTGGACAGAAACTGCCTGACCACCGTACATATCATGCATGAATTCTGTTATTTTGATATCGACCTGCTGCTGCCGGACCATAATGTCGTTTTTCTCATTATAGTAACGCAGAATAACGAAATTATCGGCGGAAACACGCCCCAGCACTTCTCCTGTACGCAGTTCGTTACTAATGGTAGCGGCATAATTGATAAGGATCTCATCGCCGTATTTATACCCGAAAACATCGTTGATATATTTAAAATCAGCAAAATCAACATAGCTCAGCGAATATTTTTTAGTCGTTTGTGTGAGTAGTTTTTGAGCTTTTTTCTTAAATGTTTCAAAATTATAAGCACCGGTAAGCGGGTCTTTTGTCGTTATATCATAAAGTGTTTTGTTGCTGCTTTCCAGTGAATATAATTTACGCAGGTATACCATAAATAAGGCGATCCACATGATAATGATGCCTGCCAGCATTAAAGCAGAAAGAAGTGTCAGCTGGTGACTTTTGGAAGTAGTATAGTTATCAGCAGCGAAAACAGTATTATTGGCGATCTCAAAATGTACTTCGCTGGACTGCAGCAGCAGTGGTGAATTGGCAGGGTTTTGGCGCACGGCGTAAATATTGCTTTTTACCCGATGCCATAGTGTATTGAGGGCGGAAAACTGCTGCTGATAATCAACATTGGGAATTTTTTCCAAACCGTATTTACCGTCGGTGTTTTTAAGGTCATAAATGATATCGTCGATATAAGCTATAAGCTCATCGTGAGGCTGCTGCTGCAGCTCAAGCTTGACGAGCCGCTGGGTTGCGCCTCGGACGATGCCCAGGTAATTGATGAGTGTTCCGTAGGATTGTACTTTGCTGATTGAGTAAACAGTAAAGCTGCCTACGAATATCGATAACAAAAATAAAACGATAACGCTTATTTTGCCTAAATTTTTCATGGGGGAATCAACTCCGAAAAAGATTTAAAAAATTAGAATAATTTGAATTA
>OMFC01000663.1_pt1 | contig 17729 bp, 18 predicted proteins | sample 1645531 | NCBI WGS metagenome assembly OMFC01 (sample SAMEA103958112, study PRJEB25191) | human gut metagenome | biome: human-associated habitat [ENVO:00009003]; feature: intestine environment [ENVO:2100002]; material: feces | place: Germany | collected 2013/2015 | reverse complement strand
GAAGAACCAATACAGGTTTGCCAAGGGCAGGAGCTTCTTCCTGAATCCCCCCGCTGTCAGTCAGCACAATATCTACCTTCGCCATCAAATTGGCAAAAGGTTCATAATCCAATGGCTCAATCAAATGCACCTGCGCAAGCTTACCCAATTCTTCATCAACAATTTCTCTTACTTTAGGATTTTTATGGACCGGAAAAATTGCTTCAACATCAGGATGATTTTCTAAAACCTTTCGCAGAGCCTGATAAACATGCCGCATCGGTTCACCTAAATTTTCGCGGCGGTGCGTTGTAACTAAAATCAGGCGTTTTCCTCCTGCAAGAGCTTTCTGCAATCCAGAGTCCGTAAACCGGTAATCAGCTTTAACTGTAGTCTGCAACGCATCAATTACCGTATTACCAGTCACTACGATTGCCGCCGGATCAATATTTTCTTTCAGCAAATTATTCTTACTGGTAGAGGTAGGAGCAAAATGTATATCAGCAATGGCTCCGGTAAGTTTACGATTCATTTCTTCAGGATACGGAGAAAATTTGTTTCCTGTCCGCAGTCCGGCTTCTACATGCCCCACTGGAATCTGGGCATAAAAAGATGCCAAAGCCCCGACAAAGGTCGTAGTTGTATCACCATGCACCAGCACCATATCAGGCTGTGCCTCTGCCAATACGTCCTTTAATCCTGCCAAAGCCCGGCCAGTAACGTCATATAAAGTTTGTCCAGCGGTCATGATATTCAAATCATAATCCGGCTTTATTGCAAATAACTGCAGCACTTGGTCCAACATTTCGCGGTGCTGCGCCGTCACAGCTACGATTGGTTCAATAAAATCAGGGTATTTCTGCATTTCCAAAACTAACGGACACATTTTGATTGCTTCCGGACGCGTACCGAAAACTGTCATTAGCTTGATTTTTTTCACGACTTCGTCTCCCAACTATTCAATACGGTATGAAATGGATTACCAAATCAGCTTACTGAGATTAATAATTAACGATCGTTCAAAATACCTATCTTTTTCGCACCGAAAACTACGGCTGTAATAATAAGCGCTATAATTATTGCCGCATAATAACCGCCAACCTCGGTCAGCAATACTGCAGCAATACCAAGTATAGCACTGATGATATACATCAGTAAAACAGCCTGACGCTGCGTCATTCCCATTGCCAGCAGTCGATGGTGCAGGTGTCCTTTATCCGGCTGGAAAATTGGTCTGCCATTCGTGTAGCGACGTACAATAGCAAACGCAGTATCCATAATCGGCAAACCTAAAGCTATGGCTGGCACAAGCAAAGCTATTGTAGCCGCACTTTTAACAGCGCCAAAAATAGAAATAGCCGCTAACATATAGCCGATAAACATACTGCCGGTATCACCCATAAAAATTGTTGCCGGATTAAAATTATAACGCATAAAACCTACAATACCGCCAGCCAAGGCAGCTGTAATTACAGCAACAGGATAAAATCCCTGCTGAATAGCTACCAGAATTACAGTTATTGATGCGATACCAGCGACTCCGGCTGCCAATCCATCCAAACCATCCATCAGATTGACAACATTGGTAAAACTGATTACCCAAAAGATCGTAAACGGTATCGACAGATACTCCAGATAAAAATACCCACCCCAGGGATTATTAAGCCATTCGATACGAATGTCAAACAACACCAATACGGCTGCGGCAGCAATCTGCCCCAGCAGCTTAACCTTTGCCGGCAGCTGATAAACATCATCAATAATGCCGACTATCAGAATCACCGTACCGCCAAGCAAAAGCGCCATTACATCCTTAGACAAATGCATGCTGCATAAAACAGCTACTACAAACCCAAGGTAAATGGCCAGACCACCCAATCGCGGCATGATACCTTTATGAACTTTTCTTCCGTCAGGCTTATCTAATGCACCTATACGAAAAGCCAATTTTTTGACATAAGGTGTCAAAAGCCAACTGGTAAAAAGAGCTATCACAAAAGCTAAAATATACACTTGCAATTATTCACCTCATAGCGTTCAAAGCCGCTTATTTATACCTAAAAATTCTACATTCTTCTTATAAAGGTCATTCTTGTGTAATAGTATATCAAAAAAATACCATTTTGAACATTTTTTCTTTGATTTTTTTGTTGCGAAAGCAACATTTTCAGGAAAAAATAAATACAGCAACTGCCAATGCCTTTAAAAAGCACCGCAATGCTGTATTTATTTTAATCTTCATCGTGCAGTATCGTTACCTTCATATTGGCAGCTTTCAACATCTCCTCAGCCAATTTATCAGGATAAGGATTTGCATAAACAATCCGCTCAATACCAGCATTGATCAATATTTTAGTACAGACAACACACGGCTGATGAGTACAATACAACGTACCTCCGTTAACGGATACGCCATGATAAGCGGCCTGAACAACGGCATTCTGCTCAGCATGGATACCGCGGCATAATTCATGCATTTGTCCGGAGGGTACTTTCAATTGTTCACGCAGGCAACCTGTCACTGAGCAATGCTCAAGTTTAGAAGGCGTACCGTTATAACCGGTAGCCACTATCTGTCTGTTCTTGACGATAACAGCACCGACGCTGCGACGCAGGCAAGTGGAGCGCTTGCTTACTACCTGGGCTATCTCCATAAAATAATTGTCCCAGTCAGGTCTGTTATCATACATCAATGTGTACCAAAAATACGATCACCGGCATCGCCAAGTCCGGGAACGATATAACCATGTTCATTAAGTTTTTCATCTAAGGCGGCAGTATAAACTGGCACATCAGGATGCTCATCATTCATAACCTTTACTCCTTCAGGAGCTGCCACCAAACACATAAAACGAATATTTTTTAAACCGCGCGCCTTCAGCATCGAAATCGCAGCAGCAGCGCTGCCTCCGGTTGCCAGCATCGGATCAACCACAATCGTCACGCCATCTTTATTATCAGGAAGTTTGCAGTAATATTCAATCGGCTTTAAAGTTTCTTCATCACGATATAAACCAATAAAACCTACCCGTGCATCAGGAATCATCTTCAATACGCCTGTCAGCAATCCTAAACCAGCTCTTAAAATAGGCACAACAAAAATATCGCCGGCTACTTTATACCCTGTAGTTTTAGCTACCGGAGTGGCAACTTCAACTTCCTGCAACGGCAGATTCCTAGCCACTTCATAAGTCATAAGCATTGCTATTTCATCCAGACATTCACGAAAATCACGTGAAGAAGTATGTTCCGCACGCATTTTAGTAATTTTTTGTTTAATAAGCGGATGATCTACAACTGTAACTTGCATCATTAAAATCTCCTCCCTGAATTTAGAAGCCTGGATACATAGGATATTTAGCACATAAACCCGCTACCCTAGCTGCCGCTTCCTTATGTTTTTCCTCATTTTCAGGATTATTCAAAACTAAACCAATGATTGCGGCGACCTCACGCATATCCTCCTGTTTAAAACCGCGTGTAGTGACAGCAGCAGTACCCAACCTGATACCACTTGTAACAAAAGGACTTTCAGGATCAAACGGAATCGTATTCTTATTGCAGGTTACACCAACCTCATCTAATAAATGTTCTGCTATCTTACCAGTCAGCTTCTGACCGCGTACATCAACCAGAATCAGATGATTATCAGTACCTCCTGAAACAATACGGAAGCCTTCTTCCTGCAAAGCTTCCGCGAATACTCTGCAATTATCAAGAATATTCTGCTGATATACTTTAAATTCAGGTTTTAAAGCTTCACCAAAAGCAACTGCCTTGGCAGCAATAATATGCATCAAAGGACCACCCTGAATACCAGGGAATATTGCCTTATCAATAGCTTTAGCATACTGTTCCTTACACATAATCAGGCCGCCGCGCGGACCGCGCAGTGTTTTGTGTGTAGTTGTCGTAACGATATCCGCATAAGGAACAGGGCTGGGATGTAAACCAGCGGCTACAAGTCCGGCAATATGCGCAATATCAACCATCAGTAAAGCACCGACACTATGCGCTATCTCTGACATACGTTTAAAATCTATGATTCGGGAATAGGCGCTGGCACCAGCAACGATAATTTTAGGTTTTGTTTCAGCAGCAGTTTGTGCCAAAGCATCGTAATCAATAGTCTCAGTATCATGATCAACACCATAAGGAACTACGTTATAATAACTGCCGGAAATATTTACTGGCGATCCATGTGATAAATGTCCACCCTGAGACAGATTCATTCCCATGATAGTATCACCTGGCTTCAGAAAGGCAAAATAAACAGCAGTATTTGCATTAGCGCCAGAATGTGGCTGTACGTTGACATGATCAGCACCGAATAGTTTCTTTGCACGTTCTATAGCCAGTATTTCCACTTTGTCGACATATTCACAGCCGCCATAATACCGATGTCCGGGATACCCCTCAGCATATTTATTAGTCAGAACAGTACCCATCGCCTCCATTACTGCAGGAGAAACAAAGTTTTCGGATGCGATCAATTATATTTTATTTCTTTGCCTGCCAAGCTCCTCGCAAATAGCAGCATTAATTTCAGGATCGACAGCAGCTAATTTTTCCAGATTCATAATTACTCCCTCCAAATCAATATTTTATCTTGGGTATTTGGCACGTTCTCCACCGATTAAAAGCGGACGCGTCCATGCCGCGGTGAGCACAGCCTCGCCGATCTTAGATTCCGACAAACGTACAGGTACGGCAACTCTTTTAAGATGCATACCTATCAGCGTCTGCCCTATATCAAGGCCCGCATGAGCCGAGATTGCTTCAACTATAATGGGTTCCACAAAATTTTCATATGCTGCTGTCGCCATTGCGCCGCCTGCATGCTGTACAGGCCGCACAGTAACTTCCTGCCAGCCATACTTCTCTGCAGCATCCCTTGTCGTAACCAAAGCACGGTTCAAATGTTCACAGCACTGGATCGCTAAAAAAATTCCATGCGCCTCAGTCACCTTAATTAATGCGGCAAACATCGCCTCAGCAACTTTCATGGAGCCAGCAGTACCTATTTTATCACCAATCACTTCGCTGGTACTGCAACCAACAACTAAAACCTGCCCTGCTTTGACCGCACCTATTTGCAACAGCTCCTGTGCCGCAGCTGTTACCTGTGCAGCTATTTCTGCAGTATGCATTACCGCATCGCCTCCAGGGCAGCTATTTTGTCAACACGACGTTCATGACGTCCACCTGCGAATTCACCCTGCAGCCAGGTATCTGTTATCATTTCTGCCAGTCCCACGCCAATAACGCGCTCACCCATACACAGCACATTTGCATTATTATGCTCACGGCTCATTTGGGCAGAAAATACATCGCCGCACAAAGCCGCTCTGATACCGTGAATTTTATTAGCAGCAATAGAAATACCAATACCAGTACCACAAACCAAAATACCCCGTTCGGCTTCGCCTGTATTAATAGCCTGACAGACTTTAGCCGCATAATCGGGATAATCTGTAGATTCTTCCGTATAAGTACCACAATCAAGCACTTCAATACCTTTAGCAGTCAGATACTCCCTGATATGATTTTTTAAATGGATCCCGCCATGATCACTGCCAACCGCGATTTTCATATAAGTCACCTCTAAATATTTTCTATACACTTTTCATGTTTTAAACAAATTAAATCATAATGTTATTTTAACATAAATTCAGGCAAAAGCGTACCGCTTTTTGAACAAAGACTTCCGTTGACTACGGTCACAATTTGATAACCTGCCGCCTTACGAAGTCTGTTCATTACTGCCAGCCCCAAACCGTCTTCACTGACACCCTCAGCAAAAATCATCTGTACATTCTGTTTATCGAAACCACGCAGCAGACTATAAAGCTTTTCTGCAAGGCTTTCAATATCCTGCCCCCACGAGCTTACCAAGATATTTTCAGTTTCAGGAATATGAACAGCAATTTTTTCACTGCATAAAACACCTGTTTTAATGCCCTGAGCGGCAGTCGCCGTCACTATAGGCAGCATATTGCTGATAGCTTCACCTTCAAATAAATACATTGCTGCCTGCGGAGCATAGTGCCTATATTTCATCCCAGGTGCTTTAGGTTTAAAATCACCCTTTCCTTCAAGCGCCGGATCAATCTCTACTGCTCCTAAAACTTCTTCCAACATTTCACGGGTAATTCCGCCAGGACGTAATATCATCGGTACTGCTGAAGTCGTATCTACTACAGTCGATTCGACACCAATACCACAACTGCCGCCGTCAATTACACCAGCTATTTTTCCCTGCATATCGTCCCAAACAGCAGAAGCGTCCGTAGGACTTGGTTTACCAGAAATATTCGCTGAAGGAGCTGCTATAGGGCGACCTGTCTCTTTGATAAGCCTTGCTGCTATAGGATGCGAAGGCATTCTTACACCTACTGTGTCTAACCCGGCACTGACCTCGTCAGGTATCAAATCAGACTTAGCTACGATCAAAGTCAGCGGTCCTGGCCAAAATGACTGCATCAATGCCCGGGCATTAGCAGTAAGTCCACTTGTCAGCGGCAAAATATCCTCTACTCTGGCAATATGTAAAATCAAAGGGTTGTCAACCGGGCGTCCTTTGGCTGCAAAAATTTTAGCCACAGCTGTACCATTCAGTCCGTCAGCACCCAGACCATACACAGTTTCCGTAGGAAAAGCAACTACTTCGCCTTGCCTTAATAAACAACCCGCTGCCTTTAAAATTTCTGTTTCATTATCAGCTTGTAAATTCCAGTAAATGGTCTGCATAATAAGTACCTTCTCTCGTCGCAAAAACCATACGTTCTATTTCTGCATAATCCTTACGCACTGCCGTTACTATTAGTCCAGCCTGGCGGCATAACTGACAAACCGACTGCGCCTGATCGATGCCAACTTCAAAAGCCAGCAACCCGTCCGGCTGAAGCCATATTTCACAGCCGGAAACGATTCTTCTATAAAAATCAAGTCCGTCAGCCCCCCCATCCAGCGCTCCAAGGGGTTCCTTCTGCACATCGGCTGCCAGACCTGCAATAGCCGCAGCCGGAATATAAGGAGGATTTGAAACAATAATATCAAATTTTTTATTACAATCAAGCTTACTGAACAGATCTGATTCAACTAACGTCAATCTTTCACCGACACCGATATTTTCGGCATTTTCGCCAGCAACAACCAATGCAGCAGCTGAAATATCGACAGCCGTACCTTTTGACTGCGGCAAAAGATCCAACAATGATACTATAATAGCACCGCTGCCTGTACCAATGTCGAGTAAATTTTCAGCACCCGCTCCCACAGCAGCCTTAGCAACACTTTCTACCAGCAATTCCGTTTCAGGCCTCGGAACCAGTACTGCAGGAGTAACTTTAAAGCTGTGCTTCATAAAAGCTTTGGTTCCTAAAATATACGCCAATGGTTCCTGGTTAGCGCGCCGCGTAACATAACTGCGATATTCAGCCAACTCAGTATCATCCAACGGTTGATCAAAATGTACATATAAAGTTATTCTTTCGCATTTTAGAACAGCACAAAGCAGTATTTCAGCATCTAAACGCGGATTTTCGATCCCTTTATTTGCGAAATACTGCTTTGTCCATTCCAAAACCCTTGTAATCGTCCATAAGGGTTTATTTTCCATATTATTTCACCTGCTGCAGCTGCTCGCTCTGTTTGGCCGTAAGGAGCGCGTCCAGTAATTCGTCCATCTCGCCGTTGAGCACAATATCAAGTTTATGCAAAGTCAGCCCGATACGATGATCGGTCACACGACCCTGCGGATAATTATAGGTACGTATACGTTCACTGCGGTCGCCTGTGCCAACCTGGCTTTTACGATCCTGAGCCGTAGCCGCCCGCTGCTCCTCCTGCGCCTTCTCCAAAATTCTGGCACGCAGAACGCGCATGCATTTTTCACGATTTTTGAGCTGTGATTTTTCATCCTGGCATTGAGCTACGATACCTGTCGGTAAGTGCGTGATCCGCACTGCTGATTCGGTTTTATTGACATACTGGCCACCTGCACCGCCTGCACGATAAGTATCCACCCTTAAGTCGGCAGGATTGATTTCCACATCAACCTCTTCAGCCTCAGGCAGTACTGCCACCGTAACAGTAGAAGTATGCACACGTCCCTGTGACTCAGTTTCCGGTACTCTTTGAACCCTATGTACGCCGCTTTCGAATTTCATTCGGCCATAAACACCGTCACCACAGATCTGGAAAACAACTTCCTTAAAGCCTCCCAATTCAGTCGGGTTGGAATCCATAATTTCAATGCGCCAGCCCCTAGCTTCTGCATAACGGGTATACATCCTAAAAAGTACGCCTGCAAACAAAGCGGCTTCATCACCGCCGGCACCGCCTCTTATCTCTACAATAACATCTTTATCATCGTTGGGATCAGATGGCAACAGTAAAACAGTTAACCGTTCTTCATATACAGCCAACTGCGGCTTCAGCTCTTTCAATTCATCATAAGCCATTTCTGTCAGTTCTCTGTCATCGCCAGCAGCAATTATCTCTTCCGCATCATTTTTTGCTTTTACCAAATCACGATATTCGCGGAAAACAGTTACGATATCAGTCAGCTTAGCATGAGCTTTAGTACACTTCTGCCATTCTTTTTGATCAGCGATGATATCAGGATCACTGATCTTAGCCTCTAAATCAAGATATTTATCTTCAATTGCCTGTAATTTATCCAGCATTGTTTTCTCCTGTAGATTGCTTTTCTGCCAATTCTTCAGGCGGCAGCACAGCCTTAAGCGAAGCGATTGCCACTTCAATCTGAGAGTCGTCAGGCTCACGTGTCGTCAGCTTCTGCAGACAAAGGCCCGGAAAGATAGCTGTTCTAACCCAGGCTGAATCAATGTGCGACCCTGCATAGCGAATAATCTCATAGCTTACGCCAGCAATAACCGGCATCAGAATAATCCGTGACATAATACGTTCAAACAGATTCGGCCACCCTAAAAAGGTGAAAACGAACATACTGATCAGCATTACAATCATCAGAAAATTAGTGCCGCAGCGTGGATGCAGTGTACTGAACTGACGTACATTCGCTACTTCCAGCGGTAAACCTGCCTCATAAGTATAAATCGTCTTATGCTCAGCACCATGGTACTGAAACACTCTCTGAATATCCTTCATCGAAGAAATAGCAGTTATATATCCGAGAAAAATCAGCATCCTCAATGCGCCCTCGGCTAAATTCAAAATCATATGGTCATGAGTCCATGCATTCAAAAAGCGCATTGACCAAGTAGGAATGATAATAAACAAAACTACAGCCAAAACAATCGAAAATGCGATCGTCATAGCCATTTCCTTACTATCAAGTTGTTCGTCGTCTTCACCGGAAACCTGTGCCGAATAAGCCAGCGCCTTCATTCCGTGATATAAAGATTCACAAAGGGCGACTACGCCGCGCAGCAATGGTTTTTTCAAAAAAGGATACTTGTCTGTAATACTGTTAGCCGGCCCAACATCAATAGCAATTTCCCCATCCGGCTGCCTTACAGCTACAGCAATTTTATCCTTTCCCCTCATCATCACGCCTTCAATAACAGCTTGTCCGCCAACATTAGGTTTCTTTTCCATGACAATATCTCCCTAAAAGTTTCGGATATAAACACAGCAGAGCTTTCGCTCTGCTGTGGGTGTAATTATTTTTCTTCTACATTGTAGCGTTTGTTGAATTTTTCAATACGGCCACGAGCAGCTAAGTTACGCTGTTGGCCGGTGAAGAACGGATGACATTTAGAGCAAACGTCAACACGCAATTCCGGATTAACGCTGCCGCTCATAAAAGAATTGCCGCATGCGCAGGTTACTTTAGCTTCACCATATTTCGGATGGATGTTTTGTTTCATTCTGATTGCACCTCACTTTACTGTCTAACTATTATATGACTATACATCATAATTCTATATTAACGCTTATAAAGTATACCATAGTACCCCTAGCTATGCAAGAACTATTTTCAGAAACTTTACTTTTACCTGCTTGCACCACAACTACGGAAGGGTTATAATAAGCGCAGCAAGCATTTCAGGATGCAGCACTCTTTTTAATGTGCACGTAAATAAACAAAGTTTGAGCTATGCAGCTCTTGATCTTTTCACTTATAAGAAAGGCAGGTTCTAAATCTTGAAAAAAACATCCTCTGAAAGCAGACTCGTCATCAGCGAGGTCATGATGCCGCATCAGGCCAATGTAGCCGGCAATATCCACGGAGGCGAGATCATCAAGCTGATGGATTCTACGGCTTATGCTACGGCACGCCGCTATGCACGTACTAATGTCGTTACAGCCAGGGTAGACGAAGTAGAATTCCACCTGCCGATTTTTATCGGCGATCTGGTTATCTGTACAGCACAGGTAGTCTATGTCGGCAATAGCTCCATGGAAATAGTCGTAATAGTAGAAGTCGAAGACCTGGAAACAGAAGGTAAAAAACGGGCTTTGACTGCATTCTTCACTATGATAGCGCTTGATAAAAAAGGCCGTCCCACCAAAGTACCAGAACTGACTCTGGAAACAGAAGAAGAAAAACGCGCCTTTGAAGAAGGACGTCTGCGCTATGAGCGCCATAAACATAAAAAATAAATCGGCCAGCAAAAATAGCAGGCGCTGCACTTGTAACCACAACAGCAGAGCCTGCTATTTTTTATTCTGTATACATCTGATTCGTCAGCAGACAAAGAAAAATATTTGAAATTATACCAAATTTATTCTTTAACAGTTTCATTTGACTCTGCTTTTTGCTTAGGCGGCTTTTTATTATATTCCTGCATTACAGCATCCATATCTCCCTGCAGCCACAACTCTAAAGCATCCGCCATTTTCCCCACTGCCTCCGCTACAAGCTCCTGTTCTTCAGCACCAAAGCGCTGTAAAACATGCTTGACCACAGCTTTATTATTATGGGCAGGATGCCCGATACCAATTTTGAAACGCGGGAATTCACCTGTTCCTAAATGTTCCTGCACGGATTTAATCCCATTATGTCCACCAGCACTTCCTTTGCGGCGAACTCTGACCTGCCCTGTCGGCAAGTCAAGATCATCCTGAACCACAGCAATATCCTGCGGATCAACATTGAAAAAGTTCGCATAGGCACCTACTGCAACACCGCTCAGATTCATATATGTCGTCGGCTTTAAAAGCAGTACTTTTTCAGGTATGCGATATTCCCCGCACAGAGCATTGCGGTCATTCTTCCAAGTATTTACACCCCAGCGGCGGGCCAGTTCATCCAGCACCATAAAGCCAATATTATGACGGGTAGCTTCGTATTCTTTTCCGATATTACCCAAACCAACAATAAGTTTCATGTCATTCTCCTTTTTGCATCAGTTCATTGACGGTAACAAAATTATACCCTTCCGCACGCAGTTTGTCGATAATGACTGATACTGCCTGTATTGTTTCTTCTCTGGACGCAACGTATTTAGGACTGTCACCATCATGCAGCAGAATGATAGCCCCCGGATGCATCTGTTCCATTATCCGGTCAACGATAACTGAAACTCCAGGGTTTGTCCAATCACGCGGTATCACTGACCAGTTAACTGCTGTCAGACCATTTTTCTGCAGTGTATCAATCACAGCCCAATCGCGAAACCCATGCGGCGGACGCATTAATGTGATTTTCTGTCCACTCAGCTTTTCCAAAATCCTCTTGCCTGCAGCAATATCTTTTTGCTGCTCCGCTAAACTCAATTTCAAAAAGTCACGATGTTTCAATGCATGTAAAGCAATCTCATGCCCCTGCGCAGCAATCTTCGCCACCAGTTCAGGATGCTTTTCAGCATTTTCAGCAACCATAAAAAAAGTCGCTTTGACCTGACGCTGCTCCAATATTTTTAGCAGTTCATCTGTATAAGGGGGATAAGGACCATCATCAAAAGTTAAAGCCACATTTTTACCGGCAGCGAAATTATGTATTACAGTTGTACCGTAAAAACTATAATCAGGTAAAACTGCCAGTAACAGCAGTACTCCTCCAGCAAGTATAGAGACAGCCGCCAACATGGCGGCAATTCTGCGCCTGACCATACCATACCAGCCGCACCATAAAGCACCCGTACCGATAACTGTCAGCAGTCCTATTATATAAATAAGTCGCATAACCTTCTCCTAACTTATGTTAAAGAGGCTTGCCCGCAGGGACAAGCCTCTTTAAATGCTTAAATAAACTTCTTATTTTTCAAATAACTGGCTGACAGACCAGTCGTTGAAAATACGTAATACAGTTTCTGCAAGAATAGGTGCCACCGAAAGAACCTTAATTTTCGGATGTTTCTTAGCAGGAGGTAGAGGAATAGTATTAGTAACAACCAACTCTGTAATATCTGATTGCGCAATACGGCTTAAGGCCGGATCAGTAAGAACCGGATGTGTACAGCAGGCATAAATCTCTTTGGCCCCAAATTTCTTCAAAGCCCGGGCACCTTCTGTCAAAGACCCTGCTGTATCAACCATATCATCAACTAAAATAGCAGTTTTACCTTCTACAGAACCAATCAGATTCATTACTTCGGCTACGCCCGGTTCAGGACGACGCTTATCAATAATAGCCAGACCACAGTTCAGACGTTCAGCCATATTTCTGGCACGACTGACACCGCCAAGATCAGGGGAAACCACAATCATATCGTCAAGATTTTTTTCTTTGATATATTCTGCCAAAATCGGACCGCCGGGCATATGGTCAAAAGGTATATTAAAGAAGCCTTGAATCTGAGCAGCGTGCAAATCAATAGTTACGACACGGGTAATTCCTGCCGATTCCAACAGGTCAGCCATCAACTTGGCGGTAATAGGCTCACGCCCACGGGCTTTACGGTCCTGGCGTGCATAACCGTAATAAGGTATGATTGCTGTAATATGGCTGGCAGAAGCACGTTTAAAAGCATCCGCCATAATCAAAAGTTCCATAACGTTATCATTAACGGACGGGCCACAGGTAGGTTGCACGATGAAAATATCTTTGCCGCGCACGCTTTCATTTATCATTACTTGTACTTCGCCGTTATTAAAGCGGTTGATAACGGCATCGCCAACAGTAGTACCTAAATAAGCGGCGATCTCTCGTGCCAAATCAGGATTGGCATTACCGGAAAAAATTCTGAGTTTATTCTCATCTGACAACATTGTCCCATCCCTCCAAGAATGTTTAAGGTTTAGTTAATCATTAATAGTATACAACTATTAGCTACAAATCCACAAGTACTAAAAACCGTTTTTTTATGTAAAATCAGCCGTTGCGGTATTTTGCAGCCCAGCCTTCAATATTCTTCTGTTTCGCACGGGCAATACCCAAATCATCTTCCGGTACATCCTTAGTGATCGTAGATCCTGCTCCAATATAAGCTCCGGCACCAATTGTAACAGGAGCAACCATATTGCTGTTGCAGCCGACAAACGCATTATCTTCAATAATAGTGCGATGTTTTTTCTTCCCGTCATAATTTACAGTGATACATCCACAGCCAATATTGACAGAACTGCCGATATCACTGTCACCGATATAACTGAGATGCGGCAGCTTGCTGCCAGTACCAACATGAGAATTTTTTACTTCCACAAAATTGCCGATCTTCACATTATCGCCAATAACAGTATCAGGGCGCAAATGCACATAAGGACCAATCACAACGTTATCCTGTACTTCGCAGTCGTGTCCATAAACAAATTGCAGTTCCGCAGTATTCCCGATTCTGACATTTGTCAACCGAACATTAGGACCAATCTGGCAATCTTCACCGATCTTCGTAGTCCCTTCCAACCAGGTATATGGATAAATAACAGTGTCCTGACCTATTTCAACACCTTTTTCGATAAAGGTACTGGCAGGATCCATGATCGTTACACCGTCATCCATCAGTTTATTCAGAATCCGCTGACGCATAATGTTTTCTGCTTCTGCCAATTGGCGGCGAGAATTGATGCCCATGATCATATCGCTGTCAGCAGTAGCAACACCGCCGACTTTTTTACCCATTGCGTTCAATTTTGCCAGAACATCGGTCAGATAATATTCACCCTGCGCATTATCACAAGTTAAAGTAGCAAGCACCTCAAAAAGCAACGGCGCCTCTACACAATAAATTCCTGTATTGATTTCTTTGATTGCTTTTTGTTCTAAGACAGCGTCTTTTTCTTCTACAATACCCAAAACGTTGCCGTCTGCATCGCGTATAATCCGTCCATACCCTGCTGGATCGTCCATGAAAGCAGTCAATACTGTTGCTGCGTCCTGTGACGCTACATGGCCTTCATAAAACTTTTTAAGCTCTGCTGCTTCTAATAACGGCGTATCTCCGCAAATAATCATTACCGTACCGCAAAAATCTTTTAAAACAGCTTCCGTCTGCATCACTGCATGTCCAGTACCAAGCTGTTCAGCTTGCAAAGCCATCTGTGCCTGCTCGCCAACCATTGCTTCTACCAGTTCTGCTTCATGACCCACGACCACTACCTTCCGGGCAGCCCCTGCTGCATCAGCAGCATCAAGTACATGCTGCAGCATAGGTTTTCCGCCAATTTTATGTAAAACCTTCGGCAACTTGGACTTCATTCTGGTTCCTTTGCCTGCCGCTAAAATAACCGCCACTAACTCTGACATGGATAAACCTCCGCTTCTAAAATAACAACTATAATTTTTACAGTAATTCTACTCGATAACCAGCACGACGCAAAGCCGCCACCAAAATTTCCGCATGGGCGTGATCACGTGTTTCCAGATCCATTTCTACCTGTGTCTGACCAATAGGCAGGTTACGTCCAGCATGCTCATGATAAACATAAACGATATTAGCTTTATACTCTTCGATATACGAAACAAAACGACGCAATTCGCCGGATCTGTCAGTCAGATGTGTCAACAGCTTAATACGACGCCCCGATTTTACCAAGCCGTTTTCAATAATCCTGGAAATCATATTTACATCAATATTACCACCGCTGATAACAGCCGCAGTTTTATCCGCGTGGGGAATATTACCATGCAGCATAGCTGCCAGTCCAATAGCACCGGCACCTTCGCTGATCATCTTCGCCCGCTCCATCATGAGCAGTATCGTCGCCGCAATATCATCGTCTTTAACTACAAAAATATCATCAACATATTTTTGAATCAAGTCAAAAGTGATTTTACCAGGAGATTTTACAGCAATACCATCAGCAATCGTTTGTGCTTCCGGAGTTTCTACCCACTTGCCAGCATGCTTGGATAAATACATTGCCGGGGCACCACTAGCTTGAACGCCATACACTTTGACATGCGGCGCTACAGATTTAACCGCTGTGGCAATACCCGCCAAAAGACCTCCACCGCCAATAGGAACAACTATTGACCGTATATCCGGACATTGTTCTAAAATCTCCAGGCCAATCGTTCCCTGTCCTGCAATTACCGCCGGATCATCAAAAGCATGAACTAAAGTTGCACCTGTTTCCTTCTGCAGACGTACAGCCTCTGCAGAAGCCTCATCATAAACTCCACCCTTTAAGACAACCTCAGCGCCATAACCCTTTGTAGCTTCAACTTTCGCCAGCGGCGCTCCTTCAGGCATAACAATAGTTGCTTTAATACCAGCAGCCTGAGCTCCTAACGCCACGCCCTGCGCATGATTTCCCGCCGAAGCGGCAATAACGCCATGTGCTTGCTGTTCTTTAGTTAAGGTCTGAATACAATTTGAAGCTCCACGTACTTTAAACGATCCTGTACGCTGCATATTTTCCAACTTCAGTAGTACTTCATACCCTGCCATTTCACTAAAAATATGACTGCTTTCCAAAGGTGTTTTATGCACTACACCTGCCAATCGTTTGGAAGCAGCTTCCACATCTTTCAAAGTTACCTGATCTTTTGTCATTTTTTACATCCCCTCATAACGGACTGATATCGATCTTCCGATTTTCTGTATCAATATCCTTTAAAACAAACAAAGCCGTATAATCATCAATCATTTTCTTTTCCGGCTCCTGCGTCGCAATGAAAAATGCTTTTCCTACAACTTTGGCACCAACCTCTTCCGCCAGTTCTGCCATTCCACGTGCCGTACCGCCGGCCTTCATAAAATCATCGATCACCAAAACCCTCGCGGAACTTGGTAAAGCACGTTTCGGCAAAGCCATTGTCTGAATCTGTTTGGATGAACCGCTCACATAATTAATACTTACCGTAGAACCTTCAGTAATCTGTCCAACACGTCGGGCCATAACCACCGGAATATTAAAAGCACGAGCAACAAAAACTGCCAAAGGTATACCACGAGTTTCCACAGTCATAATGTATTCCGGCTCTAAATGCCGCAGACGCTGAGCTATAATCTCCCCCAAACGCATTACCAGCTGCGGTTTAAACAGCAGATCTGTCATATAGATCATACCGCCTGACAATATTCTTTCTGGCTCAGCCAGCTGCAAAGCCAGCTCTGTTAAAAATTCCTCATTAGCTTTTTCGGAATGACATGGAATAAAACGCACTCCTCCGGCAGCGCCAGCCAAAGTTTCAACCCTACCCAAATCATAGGCTTCCAATCCGGCACGCACAGCTAAAACATCTTCACTTAAGGTCGATTTAGCAACCTCAAATTTTTTACAAAAATAAGTAAATGAAAACAATTGATACGGATGGTCCACCAGCTGCTTTGTCAAAGCAACTACACGTTCCATACGTTTGACTCGAGCCATAGCGCCCCTCTTTTCTACTTGCTATTCTTAAAATATTTTTCCAGCAGCTGCCAGTCTTCTTCTTTATCCACATCCATACCGATCTCGGGATAATGCGAAACTACAGCTTTCCCGCTAAATCCCAACAACTCTGACGCCCGCAATTCTATATCTGACAGAGTCAACCTGTGCAGCAGGAATTTAAGCACAAAACCAAAACCTAACCAACCGCACAACTCCCAAGGTTTTTTGCGGCGGGCAAAAATATCTTTGGCTTTTATTACCCCGCCGGAAATAACATCAGCATTCAACAGCATCATATTGCCGCCGGTGAATCTACCTTCAGGTAAGGTAACATAAGTACGTTCGGCACCAGGAAAAGCTTTTACACAATCAGCTTCAGGAATCACAGGATAATAAGCATCTGCTTCCACAGCCTCAGCCTGCTTCAAAAAATCCTGCACGGCCGCAGAGGTCAGCAAAGGTATATCGTCACAAACAAATAAAATTTTACTGTTTGCAGGCAATAATGCAGCTGCAGCTGCAGCTGTTTCAGGCATTGAACTGGATTCCACGGCTACAAGTTCAGCACGCTGCGGCAATACTGCCGCCTCCCATTGACTTCCATCAGCCGCAACTATGATCCTGCCGATCTGTCCGCTTTGATCCAAAGCATCAATAATATACTCTACCATCCGCCGTCCACCTAATGGAGCCAGCGCTCTTATATTAGTTCCAACGGCTTTTTGCAGCCACGGCGTTTTCCCACCGGCCAAAATAACCGCATTATACATACAACTTAACCTCTTTCGGTTTTATTCTTTATTCTTCTTTTCATTATGACTTTCAACCATGTCTTTGAGCAAAGTATGCTCGGCATTTTCCAGATGTATACGTGCAGCATTCTGTGCTCTTTCAACATCGCGGGCAGCAATACTGTCAACGAGAGCGCGATGTTCTTCCATCGTATCCGCCAAACGACCCGGATACATCATCGAACGACCGCGGATAACTGTAATCTGCTCACGCAGGTTATTAATTATATTACGCAGTCTTTCATTACGGCTGGCCTGATATAAAAC
>OMFC01000641.1_pt1 | contig 18160 bp, 15 predicted proteins | sample 1645531 | NCBI WGS metagenome assembly OMFC01 (sample SAMEA103958112, study PRJEB25191) | human gut metagenome | biome: human-associated habitat [ENVO:00009003]; feature: intestine environment [ENVO:2100002]; material: feces | place: Germany | collected 2013/2015 | reverse complement strand
TGTGGCTATCAGTCCGGCTTCCAACGCCGCTTCGCTTTGTGTTGACATATTCTTGTCCTGCTATGGTGTTACTACTTATTTATTCTAGCTTGCAATATCTTGATGTCTAATGCATTTTCTATTTTGCATAAGGTTTCCAACGACAAATTTTCACGACCTTTCAACACTTTAGAAACATACTGCTGGGTACAATTCATTTTCTCAGCCAAAGCTCGTTGTGTCATACCAAGTTCCTCCATTCGGTTTGACATGATTGCTGCTATAGCCTGTGAATGGCAAATCCAATCCTCGCTCTTATTTTCCATTATATTCATTCCTTCTCCTAAAGCGTTGTCTATCTTGTCTTCAGCCATTGTATGCATCAAAAATACCTTTGCCTTATTTTGTAGGCAAAGGTACTATAAATAATCGAGATTACACAACTTTCAGGTTGTTGTTTGACAGCCAAAACTCAAGAATCACCTATTGTACAATAGAACTATAATATTTTATTGCTTTACGTATAACATCTTTTTATTAGGGCATCGCCTATCTAGTTCAAATCCGTAATTTCCTTTTGATACGGATTGAAATTTTTCATCTCCATCTTTAATAGTTAATATTTTTAACTTCTTCCACCTACCATCTTCCTCGTAAAAGAAAAAATCCCCAACACTAATTTTTACGTTGTCAATTTTCAGGCATACTATGGTATGTTGTCCATAATACTTATGTGGCACGGCCACTTCATTTACTTTTGGCCTAAAATCTATTAAGCCATTATTAAATAGTATACTTTGGGCTTCTTGTTTAGTTATGATCCCATCTTCTATCTCGAAATACAGATTAAACAATTGCCACGTATAGCACAATCCTCTTTTTTCATTTACCGCATCCTTGATCTGCTGCTGATTAAATGGAGGAATTGTTCTGGAAAGAGGTTCTACACCTCTTTCATTATTAACAATATACAATCCAAAGACATCAAATCTTTGTTGTTCTTCCCTTCTGCGAAAAACATTCTTAAAGATTTGACTACATTGTGCATCTGTTGAGGTTCCATTAATACCTTTTATTTCCACAAGGAGCAATCCTTTATCTTCTGTATTAATTTGAATATCCTCCTCATTGAATTCCTTATCGAGTTCCTTGTCTTTATCAATTACATCTTTAAATCCTAACCATTTAAAATATTCAAGACAAGCTTCAACTAACTCATCCCCTGTTGCAGTAAGAAGTTTATGCAAAAATGAATATTCGTTACTATTCATTTCTATTTTTTCTTCCAAAGCAATCAGACGTTCATTATATTCCGCAATTAACTCCTCTTTTTCTCTAAGCAATTCTTCTTGCCCTGGTAAATAATAAATTGACTGATTTAACCATAACGACTCTTCTACTTCTGGAAAATATCCAGAAAAATATTTAAACAGAAACTCTTGCATTACCTTTTGTAACAATTCTCGCTTCCTTTTTGTTTGAGGCAATACCAAAATTATATCGTTCTTACTCATAAAGAAGTAAGAAACAACACCTCCAGTTCTATTCATTAACAAAGGTAAGAATTGGTCATCTTTTACTCTTTTTTCGCCGTTATTATCCCATACTGTTGGATGTTCATATATCTGACAATAAGAAACATCATTAAGAAAAGGTTCAAACAATACTCTTGATAATATACAATCACATAATTTCACCTCTGTACCAACCATATTAGAAGAGCAACAATCCACCAAATGCTCATAGTTATTATGCTCTATACTCTGACTGGAATAATAATCATTTATATCCCTAATGACATATTTTACTAACTGATATGGGGCTTGAAATGCTATTCTTATGGCTGGTCTATTTCTGTCTTTATGAAGACTATAATTCAGAATTGAACTACCATATGGGCATGGATCAAATATTGTTTGCGGAGCATTACTGATAAAATAATATGCTTTTGAACCTAAAATCTCTGTCCTCGTATTTTCTTCTGTATTATACGGAATCCTATCAGGCCTTATCATATCCTCGATAAATATATCATATTCATGTATATTTTGAGGTAATTCATAATTGAGTAATAAGTTCAAACCACCATGATTTTTCCCAGACACATCAATAGGTTTTCCCAAACTTCCGTCATAAACATCAAATCTGTCTTTTAACAAGTTCAAACAATCCTCATCTAAATCTAGACAACAAACTCTTGTCTTTTCACGCTTAGTTTCTGAAGCCATATTTACAAAACAATAACATTACTAAAAATTCATTTTACACCTCTCATCCAACACCCCTCTAAACATATCCATTTCTCGCTTAGATATACCTAACCGTACCGCCAACCCTCGCCACCCTTTCACAACATTAATAACCTCTGAAACAATATGTTCAACTGTTTTTCTGTTGAGCATATAGTGCACACAAGCATCAAGCAAAATGCCGAGGTCTGCCTTGTTGGAAGTTGCCGAAATAAGCAGACTTTGATATTCGTTCAGAGTGGGATTCATATCGTATGCAGGTGAGAGCGTCCAGCCTTTTACAGTCAAAAGAAAACCATGATTGCGGAAATGGTCATCGCTGTTGCCAATGCAGATATTGAAAGCCACACGACGATAGAGTTCCTGCAAATTACGATCTACATCCGTACAGTTCTGAATGATGAAATCAACTATTTCCAGATAACCATACCCTGTAGTCGCATTATCTCCATCATTCAGTCCCAACAGAGTCATTGCGGAAGCAAAATGAATCCGTTTTCCATCTTTGGTTCTGTCAAAACGCTCTGAAAGCAAGGTGTGATATTTTTCGCCTGTGGCAATAACTTTTGTTTTCGCTGCATTTATACCAGCTTTTGCTGCAAGCAAATGGCTGAAATGCTCCCAAAGTCCGGCATCGTAATCATCCTTACGAGAAGGGAACTTGGCCACATAAAGCGTTTTATCCGTGTCTATCACACTGGCTTTCGGCCTTGCTCCACCCAATGAAGAACCCGGTTGCACAAGTTGTACAATCCACTTTCGATCAGGCAGCACGTTATCTTCTTCGCTTCTCTCAATCTCCGCACTGGCTGCAATCAATTCCCTAATATCCGTCAAAGGTGGGATTTTCAACGATTCACTCACATTTATAAAATCGCCATCCGGGTTTTCCTTGAAGCGGAAAGCACCCATTCGGGAGAAGTCATCAATACCAGTTAGGAAATCGAATGAAGACAATCTTCGTACTGGCCGCTTTTCTTCCATTGCTGCAAGCTGCTCACGCCGCAACAATAGAGTTCGCCCCCAACGGTCTGGCAATGCATCCGAAAAACATCCGAATATATCTTTTCCTGGCTGCGTATATTGTTGCCCCGGATAATTATTCAAGTTATCACTCAAAAACAAATCTCCATGCTTTTTCAACCAATCATCGCTGAATGTAAAGCAATAACTGTCAGAGCCACGAAGTGATTCGTAGCCCAACTCGCCAATGAGTTCTATCTCATTCAGCCAGTCAAAATCGGCATATACATACAGTTTCTTCATCCCTATTCTTTTTTAGATGCACGTTCCCTTGTCTTCAAACTCAAATCCTGCAAAGCTTTCCCCAATTTATCTTCTTTGGCCAGCCACAGAATATCATCATCAAGCTGCAAAGCATACAGCACACGCAAGTAAATCCCTATTGCCACAGTCGGCACACCTTTCTCTATTCGGGATACGGTCAGCGGAGAACAGGTAGCACGTTCCGCAACCTGAGCCACACTCAGATTCCTTCGTAGGCGAGCCAACTTAATCTGCTCCCCCACTATTTGCATTTTCTGCTCCAATTTTCTGGGCAACTTAGTACCCATTGTATTTTTTGTCATAATCAACCTATCATATAACATGCAAAGTTAATACTTTTTATTTATTTAATGATGCATTACACATAAAAAACACACATCATTGCATAATTAACCATGCATATAATCCATTTTGAGTAGAAAACACCAAAAACCAAGTGCTATTATATTGTTTATTGTAGCTATATATGCCTATTAACGAACAAAATATTGTTTGTTATATAGATGCAATCTGTCCCTCGTTCACGCATCATATCAAAGAACCACTTTGCCGGCCAAAAAAAGGAGTAACCACATTTCCAACTTGACTTTAATGACTGCTATATACCAAGTAAAGTATTTCCAAGAGGGTGGGCTCAAACCACCCTATATATAGCATATTCGAACACACAGCAAAGGGAGTCGTCTCAAACGAACCCATCAAGCAAAAATTACAAATACACTCCAGTCTGCCATTACACTTTTTCAAAGGAATAAATACGACTTCATCACACTTTTTCCAGCGAATCAGAGTCCCTTTAAACACTTTTCTTAAATCATCAACTTTACTTTATCCCCGTATTCATATATACATCCATTAAAGTAAAGTCAAAAAGAGGGAGAAAGAAAAACATTCGGCAAGCAAACGATTTTTCTTTTGGTCAGCACCGTTATAATACACAACATCATCTTCAACCTTGGAGAAACAACCAGCGAAATAACCGCGAACATCATCACCGACAAAATGCGATGCAATATATTTCATACATTCCAAAATACACCTCAAATCAGCCCCTCAAAAATGATTTTGCACAAAGTTTTTCACTTGCTTTCATAATCCAAAAAAATGCGCTAATTTTGTACTCGTTCAGCGAAGAAAAAAAGTGCAAAACGGACTTTTCTACCATTTTATTTATAAAATATTGGTAATCAACCGGTCTAATATGCTGCATCGGACATAGAACGAAAAAGCAGTTATAGAGAACTGTTCTTAAGGGCTACGCTCCAAAGTATTGCAGCAATGCGAGGTCTAAATGTCGATGTTAAACATAATACACTTTGGTGCTCAGATATTTTCAGAAATGATAATGGCACCTTGTTACATGAAGCGATAGAATGCTCACTTATTTTTGTGCCACAGCAAAAATACGCCCTGCTTTCCTTGCGGCCAACAATATATATAGAAAACCCACGCTCGGTTTCAAAAGAGAAAAAGCAGGAGTATGCGCGGATATATCTGGATAAAATGTGGAACCAGGCATATAGCAATAAACTTATTCAATGGGAAAATATCGTATTTGGCAATGCACGTCTTATTTTTGAGTTCCCTCAAAATTCTGGCAGTGGATTTAAGTTCCAAATAAGCAACAATAGCGGATTTTCCGAAATACAATATCAAGACAGCACTGAACGAGGATATTTTTCAAGATCGTATGATAATAGAAGAACGATTTATTGGGGCCTTCAACTCAAAGAACCTGAATTGGAATTCGTAAATACATTTGCAGATAGGCCTTTTTTAGATTCAAATCCTATGAGAGGATTATCTAATCATAAGCCTTATGATTCTTGGCAAAAAGATGTTTTGCCACATATTATTTACTTGCGCTTGTATTCGTCTGATTATTAATCTATAACATAAAACAGTTCTTGCAGCAAGTAACAAAATAGCAACAAAAATATGGATAAAATTGGGTTTCCCGAAATATTTTAATTCTTGTCAATCTTTTTCTTCTTGCCAATAAATAACTCCTCCAAATACTCTTTGGGCATAAAACCGGTTTCTACCCTTTTATGTACGAATAAATTATCTTCGTACACAACCACTCCAAGTTGATAGTCCAATTCACTTTCACTAAACTCGTCTTTATTGAGATTTGCTATGGGAATAGGCATAGAATCTCCATCCTCTTGGCTTTGCCACACGTATGCGGATTTAGTCATTACATATAGAGAATTTCGATCTTCTGAAAATCCATACTTGTCTACTACATACTCCCGATCTCCATTATTGTTCCGCCAATAAACTGCATTTTCGGTCAAATTGGCGGCATAAGCAGTTAAAGGATCACCACTATATTCCTGCGGAGTACATGGGTATTCATTGGGCTTATCATTATAAAAATAGATTTCTTGGGCTGCTCCGGGTGTTAACGAGAGCATAACATTGGGTTTTCTTTGTTCCGGCTCAACGGGACGTTCATATGCTCGAGGCGGAATTTGGCCCCACCCGTTTAAGGAATCGGATTGCAACTTGTCAATTTCGTCTACATTCGATGACTGACCGTCATTTTGCGAAATTGACTGCCGACCATATACCCATTCGCCCAAAGTGCCTCCGGATGCTTGCTTGTCGCTTTCAGCCCATGCCAATAATCGCTCTTTGCTGACTTGGGCTTCTGCATCCGTTACAGTTCTCATCCAACTGAAATCGGGGGTAACATCGCTTTCTCTCAACAAAGACGGATTGGCTAAGAACGCTTCGATACTACCGCAACGCATAATGATACGTTTGCGGGTAATCGGGTTATCGAGTGCGTTCTCCAATCGTGTGACCCATCGAAGATTGTCCGGGCGATTGTTGCGGCGATTCGTATCTATATGATCGACGACATGGTCTTCCGTTGGTTTCGGACCATGAAAGGCCGTTGCCACGATAATGTGAACACGAACGGACGCAATCTCCATGTATCCGTGTTTATCATTGGACTTACCGAAAGTCCAGAAGTTATCATATTGACGAGGCCGTTTACCATCACGAGGATACCGGAAAACAGCTCCATTATCTCGGACAGAGTATTTTTCATCTTTATAAATACACTCTATCTCGTGCTTAAAATCATCAATATCAATCATAATTTACATTACACAAACTCAACAAACGTGGTCATTAACTTTCTAACTTCCCCAACCGCATGACGATGGAAGCCTGACTGCGGCCCATCTTCTCCGCAATATATCGGATGCTCTTTCCTTCACGATGGAGCGTCAGCAAAAATTGGTCGGCACGGCGCGTCCACCGCTTGTTGGCATTCGGATGCTTGGTGTAACTCTCCACCGTAACTTTTTCGGGACGCAGAAACTCGTCCACAAAAACAGAAGGGAATCGTGCATCGTAGAGCACCCATGTTTTGACTTTGGCCCGTGTGATTGCTACATAAAACAACCGTCGCTCCTCGCCATAAGGGAAGTGGTCGCTTGCCGTCAGCACATATTGCAAAGACGGGTCATCGCTTACGAGAGAGGGGAAACCATAGGTATCCTTGTTGCATTGGAGCAGAATCACATAGTCGGCTTCAAGCCCTTTGGATTTGTGCACGGTCAGGAATTCGACCTTTCGGCCGCCAATGATATAGTAAAATCTGTTCCCTTCTTTGACGCTTTTATACATGAACGAAAGGTAGTAATCGTCGAATGAATACCGTCCCAGCAGGAACACAGATTTGTCGGACGGAATAGATGCAATAAGCTGTCCGATGACATTGCAATAGCTGTTTCGGTCGTAGGCTTGGAACGATAGCTCGGTTTTCCTTTGCTCGCTGAACGGCCGAATGTTCTTTTTTATTTGAGCCGTATTACGTTGGATGAATCGAGCCGATAAACCAACCAACGGCTCACCGAAACGATAGGTCGTTTCGATTTTATTGATTTCGGTCGGGCCGAAAAAAGCTGCGAAATTATTGAAAAGAGCCATATCGCTTCCCGAGAAACGATAGATGGATTGCCAGTCGTCACCTACGCAATAGAGTTTTGCCGGAGGATTTCCCTCGCGCAAGGCTTTGAGAAAGTTGTAGCGGTCAACGGATATATCCTGAAATTCATCGACAATGATATATTCATACGACACAGGATGCGTTGCCAGGCAAAGCTCGGTCGCCTGCAAGATGGCATCCGTAAAGTCGATTTGTCCGCTACTGCGCAAAGCCTCCGCATAGCGTTCATACGCGGGACGGAAAATGTTTTTGACTACGAACTCACTACGTCGGTCATCGGCTTCGTCAGTCTGTTTCAAGACGTCCTTCAATGATCGGCAACTCGATTTCAGCAAGGTGACGAATGTAGCGATCAATCTAATAAATGCCTTTTCCTGCTTGCTGCCCTCCGGTAATACCATGCTGTACAACTCAACATCTGTTCGCTCTTGCAAAGGAACACCGGCATCGAGCAACAATCGTTTGAGCGTTTCACGAATATCCGAACGGTAAAAATCCGCACTCGACGTCATAATTAGTTTCGTACCGAATTTCTCGTGGACGGCCCGCTTCCATGCGATGCCGTCGTTGTACTTTTGATTGGCCTCTTCATAGGAGATATTCCGATCTTTGGCGAACCATGCAGGCACAAGTCCGTGTTCATCCACACCGAAATGCTCCAGATAGAGACGCTGCGGTTTGCCGTCACGCTCGAAGTGGATCGAAAAATCCGGCTTGTATTGGGAGTGCATCGCATCTGCCACCGGATGCTCGTAAGGCTCCTCGTATCTGAACTGCACGCCGAGCGACGATAAGACGAAACAGATTTTCTGCTCCTGCTCGCTCCGCACATAAATCTGCTTGCCGTCCATATCCGGAAGCAGGGCTTTCAGCCGCACATCCTTTTGCTCGGATAGCTGCTGGCGTCTTTCATTTTTCCGCTTCTCCCAATCCGCCTCGTTGGCTTGATAATCGACGAAATACTCGACCGCATGTTTACGGAATCGCGAATCGGCCAGCAAATCGCGGTATATTTTCACGAACAACGCGTCCGTATTGTCGCAGATCGAAGGTTTATTACCTGTTTGCTGCCCAATCAGATCAAGGGCCAACTTATGGAAAGTATAGCCATGCAAGCCCTCGATTCCCATTCGTTCGGTCAGCTCGGCGGCAGCCTTGTTCGTATAGCTGATAAGAAGAATCCGTGTCGGATCGACTTTCTTTATTTCAATCAGGTATTTGACCTTTCCTACGATGGAGGATGTCTTGCCGCTTCCGGCACTGCTTACGACCAGACAATTATCCTCTTCCGATACGATGGAACGCCTCTGCTGTTCGTCCAACGGATATTTCAAACAATGATCGAAAAAGAGTTTGTGCCTATCGAGCGAATTTTGGATAACTTGCTGGTTATGCAATCTGACGAGCTTGCCGATATTTTTGAAATCCCGAATCAACTTTACGACAGCCTCCGACGGTTCAATACCGAAAGCCTTGAGCTGCGGGACGAGCGCATCCGCTTCTTTGTAATAATCTGCGTAATAACACGTAAACTCCTTCTCTTGTGCAAAGGTTATATAACAAGAGGCAAAGCTAGTCTCTAAATCTGTAATAAGATCGACAGAAAAACGCTCATTGCAAGCATAAACTGCCTCTTTTCTACCGTCGTTCGTTATTACATTTTCATAGGAGGGAATACAACCAATCTTTGCGGAAAGTTGTTCCAATTGCTTCGTAAGAAGCAGTCGTTTCACAATTACAGCTATTATGGCTATAATAATTACACAACCTCCTGTAATAAATAACAAGAACATCCTAATTGGTAAAAAGTAAATATTAGGGAATCAGGCTTCGCACATATCATGAATTTTATGATAAATGTCGAGGAATTCATCATGCTCACCGTCTGGGCAAAATGATTTTCTTAATAAAGGAAATGTTAGTTTGAGGAAATGCCTATCGCAAACTCCTTTCCCGCCTAATCGCCCAGACATAGGGTGTTCTCCGCATATTTTTTTTACATCATCCCAATCTCCATATTCAATTTCTATTGGAGGTGTTAAATTGCGGAAATAATCCGGATGAATATAACTTTCAATCTCTCGCTTTTTTGTAACGCCACAATTAGAATCGTTATACCCCAATTTTCTCAGTTTTATCAGATTAGGTGAGTCCATTACCTCCTTTGTCTTATCTGAATCCAGCATTATATAAAAAGGTTTACCCAGTTTATTGATAATCTGCAAATTTGTCCAATGTTTGATAGCGTCACAACCTCCAATGGGCATTACATGAACACCTAACTCTTCAAACGTGGAGTCAATTAGTCCATTGGCCTTGTATTGTACGGCACAATGCGTAAAAGCTATTACATCATCTGGCCCTTCAACTAAAAAGAAACCTCTTATTTTCTCAAATGCTTGGAGTAAGCGGCTATCGTGCTTAATCCCTAGTTCTTCTACTATTTCGCTAATCTCAATTCTATCATATTGTCGGACTGTATACTTACCATCTACTCGTTGAATGAAAATAATTTCATCCATATTACTTTCAGCTACAATATTGGGGGAATGTGTCGTTACCAATATTTGGTATCCATTATCTTTCATCCCGATTAATTTTGAATATAATTGCTGCTGTGTTTCGGGATGTAAAAAAGTTTCAGGTTCTTCAAACCCAAATAACATATCCCTCCCAGAGTGTTTTTCTTCGGCTAACATCTCAAAATAAGACATCATTGTAATCCGTCTGAAACCATCCCCTCTGGATGTTAGAGGAATATTAGCCTCATCTTTTTTACAACGAAATGATGTAGATATTAATTTCGACCAATCAAACTCCACTTGAGCTTCAACTTGTTCATCTTCTGGAACTACTTGATTGATTTTTTGTGTAATTTTGCCTAATGCCTCTTCAATATGATGCCTAATCGAATCTTCAACTTCATCTGTCGAAATCTCTGATTTCAATAATTTATAAGCCTGATCCTTAAAATATTTTTGGACAGAGGTATCACTATCTGAAAGTGATCTGTCAGCTCTAAAGTATTCAAAGGTCGGTAAAATACCTTTTAATGCTTCTATTATTTTTTTAGGACGAGTTGTACCCGTAGCAGGCATTTCTTCAAAATCGAAATGGAAAGACGTGCCTGCTTCATGATGATATGCACGCAATTTCTCCCGCTTTTCTTTATTGTTATATTCTTCTCCGTTTGCTTTTGCCGTTTCTATATGAAACTTTGCACAAAGAGTACGTAACTCTTTTTCACTCAACATAACAAAGTCATCTGCATCATATATCTTGCGACATAAAAAGATTTTAGGTTTAATCGTTTTTTGGATACATCCCAGACCTTTTTAACTGAGATTAATCCATTTTCATCAACTAATTCTTCATCAAAAAGTGATACCGGAATAGTATCATCCAAAATAATTGGACTTGACGCAGAATCAAAAATTAAGTTTATTTCGATAAAATTGGAATCACTATATACGTTTTTATCCTCTATATTAGGATTATTTTCATTAAGGAATGCATCTATTGCTTTCAATAAAGTAGATTTCCCCACATCATTTTTACCCACAATACAATTGAAATCCTGAAATGAAACTAATGTCTCTTCTTTGATGCCTCTATAATTCTTTATTACTGCACTTTTAAGTTTCATTATTTATCAATTTTTTAGCTGTATCAAAATTACAAATTTTGAATTAGGTTGCCATAAAATTCTTTCATAATTTTCAGTGGTTAATATTAAACTCAAGAAAATTGCGTATTTTTGTATTTGGATAGAGTTCGCTCGTTCCAGACATATTGAGAAGAAGCGTTATGCTCATCTTGTAACTTGAAAACGTAGGAAATTTTCAATTAGATGCAAGGATGGCATAGTGGTTCTCACGCGTATAGCGTGGGCTGCTATCACTACATCTGCATCTATGGGTTTCCTACGACCTTCAAGTTAAGACGTGGCATTGCAGTTCCACGCTTCGTGTTACTATTAATATCCTTGTGGCAGCTGGAGGATGAAAACAATTTTTATTATGAGAAGGTTGATTCTCTTGCTGTCGGTTATCATCATGCTAACCTCGTGTAGCGTCGTAAAAAGAACTTATGTTCGAGATTATGGAGAACGCATCGAATTAATCAAAACGAATTTTCCGGAGATATACGATTTGTATCGTCGTGGTTCCGTCATTATTGACGATGTATATACTTATGAAAAAGATGGCAAAGAACGAGTGGGCATTCATTATCATTACAGATAAATCTATAAAACAAACATAAAAGCCACTATGAAACAGATTTTCTTAATTTTAAGTATTGTCCCATTTTTGTTCGGTTGTGTGCAGACGAGAGAACAAAGAGGAGCAGAGATTGCCAAGTCGGAAATGATGAAACGTCTTTACGATGCGGATAGTTATGAACCCATTGAAACACATATAGACAGCGCATATACTTCTATTTATACGGATTTAGCTGTGATTAGAGCCGCTCATGATTTGATCGAGCTAAATGCGGAAGAGAAAAAAGAACGACTGCAACGTCAATACAATTCCGCAAAATCATCGGCTGCCATTTGGAGCGATTCGAGAGGATGGAGTAGCTATGCCAGAGAAGAATATCGGCAGGCCAAAGAAGAAATGGATGATTACGCTAATCAACTCAAAGAATTGGACGAGGAGGTCAAGGTTAAAATGAACGAGATTCAAGACCATGCAAATGTAGTGAGTGAACACCAATTTTGCGGATGGAATATCTACCATAGATTTCGGTGCGCGAATCGACTTGGTATGCAACAGATCAGTGATGTTTTGATTATCGTAGATGAAAATATGAAATATGTCAATGGCTGTTTTATATTGGATGACGGCGATGATTATAGTTTAGAAAAATTCAAAAAAGTTATAGATAAGGCTATTGGCAAAAACCGAAAATAAATAAGTCCCGATAATCTATGAATTATCGGGACTTATATTTATCGTTTAAAGCCTTTGGATTGTCGTGGCTCTTGAGAGAAAAAGTGCCGTGCTTTCTCGAACTTCTCCCTGCACCACTCCTTAACTGGTATTTTGCTGATGGTTAGTTGCAATTTTCGTTTGTCGGTCAGGTCGGGAGTTATTTGCGCCGTTACTCGTTCGACCGTGAATTTGCAGTTGTGCTCTTCGGAGTATAGTTTGCCGCTATATTCAAGCGGTTTACCTTTAATAAGCATCGCGGTCTGTTCATCGTCGAAACCGACCGTTCGGCAAACACTCTCCATTCGGATCATCTCACGGAAATAGGGAAACCACGTTGTCGCTTTCGAGATGATTGCTTTCAATAGCGACATTTCTTTTTCGTGTCGATTCGTCAGGTTCGCCTTTTCGGTGGTATGTCGCGCCTGCATTGTCGTCAGTTCTCGACTATGTTCGCTTTGCATGGTCTGAATCTTCGTTTGCAGGATTTCGATCGTTTCATCGCGTGCGGCGACCTCTTGTCGCAGAACTCCGATTTCCTGCCCCTGCCGTTTGACTTTCGACGTTCCGATCATCGACCCGATACCGTCGAGGATGGTCGTGCCGACCTCGGCGGCGGAGTTTTTCAGTTTCTCGGTCTTCAACTCGCCTTTTACCGCAGCCAGTTCGGCCGCGGTTCGATGCAATTCTGCACGTGCCGTCTGTTCCTGCTTTGTGGCATGTTCGACGGCTTTGAGCTTCTCCTCCTCAATGCGGAGTAGTTCGCCGATATTGTCCTGCAAATTCTGCTGTCGGGCAATGGCGTTGCGGTAAAATTCCTGTGTTGTAACGTGTCGGGCGTTCGAGCCGTCGATACCTCTTTGCAGTCCGTATTTGGCCATTGCTGCGGCATAGGTGTCTTGGTACTCTTTCAGCTTGATACGCGACATTACATCGTCAGCGCATAGCCGAGGTCGGGCCGTAGATTTCGTGCGGTATTTCCGCTTGCCTGTTTCGTCAGTTTTCTCCTTTCGGACTTTACGACGTTCGCCAGTTACGATAGGGACGACAGCTGCGTGGATATGCGGTGTCGCTTCATCCATGTGCAATACTGCCGAAACGACATTTTCGGCTCCGAAAGTTTTTCGCAACCATGCAAGGTTATCGGTACACCACGCTTTCAGGCGTCCCTCTTGAACGATACGCAGCATATCCTCTTGTGTGCCGGTCAGCATGACACGAATTACCCGCACTTGATTCGTCCCGATTTTACGGGTCAGTCCGGCATGTTCGAGCCAATGGTTGATTGCTTCCGTTCGGTCGGCGACGCCCTCCGGAAATTCGACAAGTTCTTCATTCAGGTAGGTCAGTTCCGGCATGGCATTGGGCGGCATTTTGGTGCGTGCGATATGAGCGGTCATCGGTACTTCGTTGTCCGGCGACTTATCCAAATGCAATACGACGTATCCCATGATTCAGTAATAATTTTGCGGTTGATGATTTCGGTTGTCGGGTTTTCGACCGCAGTGCGTGCGGTCGGCGGCCGGAACGGTCGCAAGGGGTTTCCAAAGGGTCGCCCTTTGGCCTATTGGGGCTTTTTCAGCGTCGGCGGGCCGATGCGTTGGAAAAAGCCCTAATAGGCTATGGCTTTTCTGCGGAGGAAAAGCCGCGGGCGCGAAGTGGCCGAATGGTGGGCGACATTACAACTTGCGGCCGCACGACCGCCTGTGTTCTTTCACGGGACGACAACTGCGCAGGTAGTCGTTCAGATCGTTGTGCGGCCGATAGTGAACGGATTGGTCTGAGAGATTGCGGCAGGCGGCTTTCAACTCAGCGGTCGCCTTTCGCCCCGCCTCGTCGTTGTCGAGGTAAGTATACACCCGTTCGTGCGACGCGATGAACGGAACGGCTTTGGCAAGGTTCGTTACCGAGTTCAGCACGACGATATTGTGCGGCGGATTCGGATTGCGCTTGAGCGTCAGAAACGAAAGGTAGTCCATAAATCCCTCGAATACGAGGCACGTCGGATAATCGCCGCGTCGGGTAGTCGGAGCTTTCGACGTGCAGCCCTTGAAATAGCGGTTGCGCAACTCCCAGCCTCCGGCATCGTTTCGGAATCCGACGGCGAAATAGAATTTGTCCGCTACACGATAATGCACCTCCGAACAATGTTCCCGCGCTGTATTGAGGTTGATGCCCCGTTCTTTTATGTAAGCGAGCAAGGCGGGGTTTTCCAACGGGCGGACTTGCTCTATCGTGATGGCCGATTCGCGGTGCGGCGGCACGGGGTTGTGATTCCCGTGAAAAGAAAAAGCGGGCGTTCCGGAAATCTTCTGCTCCAGCCGCCGCATGGCCTCTCCTGCATCGCACCGCTCCATGCGCATCATGAGGTCGATCAGCGTGCCACCCTCGCCTGCACCGTAGTCGATCCACAGGTTCTTGTCGTAATCTACTTTCATGCTGGGTGTACGATCTTCGCGCAGCGGCGAATGATACAAGCCGTAATAACCTCTGTCTTTCACCGGACGGATGCCCCGTGCTGCAAGGTACTCCCGTATCGGGAACTTATTGATTGCTTTTGCGTCCATAAGCTGTTTTTCTTTCACTCGGTTTATCGGTACGGTTCGGGGTTTAACTCGCCGTACCGGTTTAGAATGGTTTAATAATATATACCCCCGTTCCGGACTAAACCGCCCGCAAGGGTCAATAGTGGAAATCGGAATTGTAGCGGTAGAACCTATCCTCCTTGACGATCATCCGCTTGTTCTCCAAAAAGACTTTGAGCTGCTTGGCCTTGTTGATGCCGAACGAGTGACCGATGGCGGCATAGCTGCTCTGCAACCGTCCGATAAGCGACGAATAGGAAACACGGTCAGCCTCGGAGAACAACAATTCCAACGCCTCGCGGTGTTTGGCCTCGCAGACCTCGGCATAGTCGAAACTTTTGGTGGCGGTAGTCGGCCGAGGTTGGTAGTCCTCGACCAGCTCGGGCAAGGCATTGGCGTTGATGCGAAAGGCGAACGGCTCGAAATCCCGGTCGCGGATGTGCATCGCCGCAACGGAACTTATATCGCGGTCGAAGTCGTCTTTGGTGATTTGCAAGACAGTTTCGGCCTTGTTGTTCAGCTCCGTACCCAGATGCCCGCGCGTGTTGTCGTCGCCCTTGTTCAGATGCAGCACTGTATGGATGTGGATGCGCCGCTCGTCCGTCCACTGCATCAACTTCGTGATAAGGTCGGTCGCCTCGCCGGGGCTGTTGATGTCGTGCGCCAAATCGCGGATGCCGTCGATAACGACCAGTCCGAGGTCGTCGAGGTCGTAGATCGCCTCCTCAATCTTTCGCAACCGCTCTTTGGTGGCATAACCGCGCAGGCACAAGAACTCCAACAGCGGCGGATGCGTATCGGTCGGCAATCCCGCCAGCCGCAGAATCCGGCACAACACCCGCTTGCAATGGAAACGGCTCTGCTCCGTATCGACGTAGAGGACGCGCCGCCTCTCCGGCGGCAAAGAGGCCGAATAGTTCAACACCGTGCCGCCGGTCATGGCTGCCGCCACGATTGCGCAGACATTGAACGTCTTCTTACTCTTCGCCTTGCCGGTAGAAGCGCTGAAATTCCCCAAAGTCCCGATCACCGAATCATTGACCCGCAAAATCACGGGAGGCGCCGCGAACTCGTCCGTAACGAACAGACGAGCCGACCGCCATGAAGAAACCGGAACCGAATCGGAACTACGTTGCGCATTCATCGCTACTTTTTCTTCGAGGAGCGGCCAAGCAGGTATTGCTGTGCCTCGGCTTCGATCTGCGCCTGCGTCTTGACGGGATTGCGACGCAACCATGCCTCAAGCTCCGCACGCTCGAAATAGAGCATCTTGCCCTGCGGCTTGTAGTGCGGAATCAGATTGCCCGACGTCAGTTTGTAGAGGTAGCTTTTCGAGAGGTTCAAAAAACGGCTGGCCTCCTCGAAGCTCAACACGTTTTTGGTGTGAAACACCTGCTTTTCGAGTTCTGCAACTCGCATCTCAATACTTTTCTCCATAATTAGATGGATTTTAAATAAAACAAATGGAGTGCATGCCCTCCGTGACTTGTAACCGTTACGGGGGCAAATATATTGAGTATAAGCTTGATAGCAGACTGACCTATCTTTGAGGTCTCAACCCGTTCTCAAAGTCTTTTCACTTGCATGAGATACTTTTCAAGGGTTGCGTATTTTCCCTCTACACCGACGTCGCGGATGTAGTTGGTCGCCGTAGATAAGTCGCTTTGATTGATGTATTTATCGCGTGATGTATCTTTCGAGAGGAAGAGTTTATGATTGGCGATGACGGATTGCCAGTTGGGGGTTATCAACCCGCGGCTGCTCAGTCCCGAGAAAAAGAACGCGACAAGACGATTGTTGTTCGACCGCACGATCGCTTCGGGTTTGCAGGCGAAAATAGCTTTCAGCTCGTCCGCCGACAACGATACGTTGAACATTTTGACATCATTGACAGCCGTAGCGAGGTAGGCAATCTGCTCGTCGGTAAGTATCGAATCGAACGGATTCTCCGTTTCTGCAATGGGCAGCGCCGCAATAGCTGACTTCGGCGCAGATTCAGACAAGGATATTTCCCTTTGCCGCAAGTAAGCTGCATAACGCTCTCGGACGACAATGTTTACGACAGCAGAAAAATAAGGAAGTTCGGCATCATAGGCCGTGTTATCCCGTTCGTATTGGGAGTAGTCGAACGAGGGCACGGAGAATGCAAGATACTTTTTCTTTTCATCTGCATGCAGCGACTCGAAGAATCCGCCCTCCCAAAGAAATGCAGGTTCGGAGTGGCAGAACCGCAGGTCGGACAATACGGAGTGGTGCAAATACAACTCAGCCAGCTCGTCGGCAATCCGGTTATACTCCAGCCTTTCTTGCTCTTGCCGCTGCTCAGTGGCAAGTCGTGCGGTTTTCGTCGCAATACGCTCCTCCAATACCCGGCAAGCGTGTTTGATGCAACGATCGAATATCTTTTGCAGCTCGTCGAACTGCGGTTTCAACTCCATACCTTCCATAATCCGTCTTGTTTCATACGAAGATACGAATAAGTGAGAGCAAAAGCAAACGAAGTTTGTATTTTGCCGAGCGGGAGTATTTAAGACGAAGTCAGCGACACGAAAAACGGTTGATAAAGAAAAACGTGCGAATTATCGTCCGCACGTCTGGCCTCTGTTTCAGTCTGTCAGATTCGGAATCAATCCGATGGCTTCCTCTTTCTTTTTGTCTACGATTTTGGCATAAATCTGCGTCGTGGCGATATTCTTGTGGCCGAGCAATTTGCTGACGGTATATAAATCGGCGCCCAAAGTCAGCATCATCGTGGCATGGGTATGACGGCTCACGTGAAACGAGATGTGTTTGGTTATTCCGGCGACTTTCGCCCAATGTTGCAACGTGTCGTTCACCGTCCCCTCGTGCGTCAGCGGAAAGATAAAATCACTGCCGTTCGCCTCGCCGCGCTCCGGCAACCATTTCAACGCTTCGTCTGAAATCGGCAGATAAAGCGGTTCTTTGGTCTTCTGCATCGTAATTTCGATACGGACACGCCCACCGCTCCGTTGCAGGTCGCACCACCTCAATTTGCGAATGTCGCTGACGCGCAATCCGCACAGACAGCTGAACAAAAAAGCCCGCTTGACGATCTCGTGCCGACATTCGGTATTTATCAGCGTCTTCAACTCGTCGATTGTCAAATACTCGCGGCGGCTCGGCTCCTGCCGCACC
>OMFC01000634.1_pt1 | contig 18314 bp, 10 predicted proteins | sample 1645531 | NCBI WGS metagenome assembly OMFC01 (sample SAMEA103958112, study PRJEB25191) | human gut metagenome | biome: human-associated habitat [ENVO:00009003]; feature: intestine environment [ENVO:2100002]; material: feces | place: Germany | collected 2013/2015 | reverse complement strand
AATCGGATTCTGTGCCGACTGATTCAACTTCAATCCGGCTATCGACTTTCCAATGCAGAACGATTCATTCTCGTCTGGCGGAAATCCCTGCTCATATCTTTCATCCGCAAAGAATAATCTATTTTCAGTTTTCGGTGCAAGAACAATATCCTGTCTTGGAAGTCTGTCCTTTGCCTCTTTACATACAAAGCTCCTGCTCAATAGCGGACGTATCGACCTGCATATTGATCTTGTCCTGTATCATTGACGCAAATTTTGGATTGCGTACCAGAGCATATCTGAAAAGAAAAAGTTGCACAAAAAGCACTTTAATGGTAAAATAAAAGAAAAACCAAAGGAGAAGTGCAAATGGGCGCAAAGCTTTTCGCAGAGTTGCTACTCGTTATGATAAGCTTGCTTCATCGTTTCTTGTTTTCGTACACGTTGCTTCCATTTGGCTTTTGTCTAAATGATACAACTCTTTTGAGTTTTCAGATACGCTCTAGTATGGTGGTATTGAAATTTTAAGTTGGGACGTGATATAATGAGGAAAATGGGTGTAAATCTGCCTTATAAATTTGGAGATGGCACATTCTTTTTTAGGAGCAAAAAAGAAATGACTAAAATACTTGTTCTGATTTCTGCGGTGATTTATTTTACAGCCTGTACGGTAAAGACAACGGAAAAGTTGACTGATGTAAGACATCCGTATGGTGTTTTTATCGGAGCAGAAAAGGAAAAACTGTTGTCGCTAAACAACTATGACGTTCTTGTTATTGATGCAGAATTATTGACAGCCGAGGACATTGATGTGATACACCAAAACGGAAACAACGAGATATATTCCTATCTTAATATTGGTTCAGTAGAAGACTTTCGCAGCTATTACGAAGAATTTTTGCCTTTTACCATAGGCGAATACGAGGATTGGGATAATGAAAAGTGGATAGATGTATCATCAGAAAAATGGCAGACACACATCGTTGAAGCAGCGGATGAACTGGTGGATAAGGGAGTTTCAGGACTATTTGTGGATAATACCGATGTTTACTATGCATTTCACGAGCAGAAAATATACAATGCGTTACTAGATATTTTCAACGCTTTTACTGAAAAAGGAATAAAGGTAATTGTGAATGGCGGCGATGTGTTTATAAGTGAAGTAATAAATAATCGCTCTATCCCAACTTGCATAAAAGCGGTTAATCAGGAAACCGTATTTACATCAATAAATTTCGATGATAAATCCTTTGGCGAAAATAATTGGGAGAATAGAGAGTATTTTATTGAATATCTTAATGTCTGCAAACAAAACGGTATGGATGTTTTGCTTATTGAATATGGCACAAACGATAAACTGAGGGAAAAGATCATGGATTACTGCAATAAAAATGATTATGTATGCTATTTTGCTGACTCTTTGGCGCTTGATTGATAAACAGCCATTTCTCAATCAGACATATCTGCCGTAAATTAAGTGATATGCTGTATTCGTTTTAGCATATTCAGCTGTAATAGTCAATGCAAAATGGGAAGAGCGGAGCATTGAGAAATGAATGCACTGGCTCTACCCCAAAATCTGTGTAAACCACAAACGTGCATTAAGTGAAATCAGTAAGCTCAGGTAACATTTTGATGAGTCCAGAGCTTATTCATAGTAACACAAATCAATTGAGTTGTCAATAGGAACTGCTGTTGAAGCGGAGGGCGAAGCCAGGAACGGAAACAGCAGTTCCGGCGCGGCGGTCATTCGGGAATGCGACCGCTGTAGTACAGTGCGAGCTGAGGGTATATCTGCGCCCAGTCCACTTTTTGGTGATGTCCAGCATGGTGAGATACAGCATCTTGAACAGGCTGTCATCTGTCGGGAAAACAGCCTTGGATTTAGTCACCTTACACAGCTGCCGATTGAAGCCTTCTATGGCATTGGTCGTATAAATCAGCCGCCGAAGCTCCTCCGGGAACTTGAAATATGTGCTGAGATTTGCCCAGTTTTCTCTCCAGGATTTTGAGATCTTTGGATATTTTTTGTCCCAGATTTCAGCGAAATCGTCTAGGGCAGCAAGCGCTGACTGCTCGTCAACAGCCTGATAAACCCGCTTCAGATCTGCCATCAGAGCCTTTATATCTTTGTAAGAAACGTATTTGCTGGAGTTCCTGAGCTGGTGAATTATACAATTCTGAATGTCAGTTTTCGGGAACACAGCCGCTATCGCCTCGCTGAACCCTGTGCGATTATCTGTGCAGGCAATGAGAATATCCTCGACCTTTCGATTTTTCAAATTATTCAGCACGGAAGCCCAGAATTTCGCGCTTTCATTCTCGCCAACCCACATTCCGAGCACAGATTTCCTGCCTTCAAGATTGACGCCTATCGCTATTTAAACAGCTTTTTTCACTATCTGACCTTCACTGCGAACGTGGTAATATATTGCGTCCATGAACACTACAGCATACACGCTTTCAAGCGGTCTCTGCTGCCATTCCCGCGCCTCGGGAAGTATTTTGTCGGTTATTCGGCTGACCGTTGTGTCCGAGATGTCCATGCCGTAAATATCCTTAATATGAGCCTGTATATCCGATGTTGTCATTACCTTGGCGTACATCGAGACTATCTTGCTTTCAATTGTTGTTGAAATGCTGGTTTGGTTTTTTGGTAGGATCCTCGGTTCAAACTAGCCGTTTCGGTCACGCGGGATATTGACGTCTATCTTTCCCGCACTTGTTTTCAGGGTTTTCCGGCTATGACCGTTTCTGCTGTTTGTTGTTCCTGATTCGGTTCTGGCAGTATGGTCATATCTCCCATAACCCAGTGTTTCATCAAGCTCTGCGTCGAGACTGCCCTCCAGGAACTCCGCTATTGTTTCCCTGAACAGCCTTTGGATATCCTCCATCCCAGTAACATTCGCGTTGCTCAGAAGCTCTCGAATCAGCTCTCGTCTTGCCTCTTCCCCAGGTGTTCTTTTTCTGCCCATTTCTTTTTCCTCCATTCGTTTGCTTTTATTATACACTGTTTATGGAGTTTACACAAGATTTGGGGTGGTATCAACCGGCTCGCAGCAGAGCCGGTTTTCTTGGGCCTATTGACATTTATTTGGTTAATTCTACCACAATTTTTCCTAACAATTTATATTCATCATCGGAAAGTTCCTTATCAAATCCATTTTTAACACGAAACTGCTGTGTCAGAATTTCAATAATTTCCTTCTGGTTGTCACTTAATCCGAATGTTGAAACAGTTGATCTTTTTTCCGTTCCATAAAGAAAGTCCATAGATACATTGAAAACAGAGGCAATGGTTCTCATGGTTTCAAACGGCGGCATGGCTGTTCCGCATTCATATTTGCTTATGGTTGCTTCTGTAACACTGAGTTTGTCAGCAAGGGTCTTTTGCTTCATGTGCGCATCGTTTCTGAGTTCCTTTAATAGTGTGCCAAAGTGATATATCTCCATTTGCACTTTCCTTTCGGGATTTTTTTCTGTTTTCACTTGAATCTTATTCAATTATATGCTATACTATAATCGCGTTGCGATTATAGTATATATAAAAACGGAATTTTATTCCGATTTGTGATATTGGGGATAAAGTCAGGAGAGGGTATATTGACTCAAAAAAAATACAGCGCCGGATTAATGTCACAGTCCTTCTGGTTTATTGAGTTTAAGAAAGTTCTTCCAATGGTGATGGAAGGTAAAGCCCAGGATGAAATCAAGAAGTACTGCATTGAGCAGAACATTTTCGGCGCAGTGAATGCTAACCGCTCCAGGAGGGTAACAAACTACATTACCAATAGGGCGATAGCTCTTGATGAAACGGAACTAAAGCTGTTTCAGGATTCAGACCTGTCAACGCAGAAAATCATTAATCTCATAGCTATTATGAGAACAGACAGGCTTTTATCCGAGTTCGTGTACGAAGTGTACCGCACCAGGAAAATACTTGGATTCAGCGAGATAACCGCTGCTGACATAAAGCAGTTTTTCAGGGATAAGGAATTGCAGGAGCCTCTTATTGAGGGCTGGATCGATTCCACTAAAAATCGGCTGTCCGGATGTTATTTCAACTTTCTGACGGAAGCAGGACTTCTCACCACAGATGGGAAAAGGCACATCATTACCCCGCCACTTCTGGACATATCTCTTGAACGATATCTTGAAGTTAAAGGCGAAACTGCGATGATCAAAGCACTTACGGGGGGCAACTGAAATGGCTGCATTAGATGAAAGGCTTGATAAAGCCGAAGAAATGATTGCTAAGCCTTCATTCCGGGAGAATAAGGGGCTTGGCAACGAGGTCGGGTATTATATTTTCGACTATATGCCAAAGGACGAACTTATTGTACGCAAGCGTGTGGAGTATATCCGCCAAAAACACGAGGATTCACCGGACGGTTTTAAGGTCGTTGTATTTGACCTCTACGACATAACTATCGAGATACTGAAAGAAAAGGGCTATCTTGAAAAGTGTTTCGACCTTGAAAAAAACAAAGGTCTTGACCGTGTTATAAGAGCTGTGGGGAATACGCTCCGGCTGACCGGAGATGACAACCTTATCGTAAAGTATATTCAGGAGCGGACGCCTGAAAAATCTGTCGTATTCATAATCGGGATAGGAAAGTGCTATCCCCTCATTCGTTCGCATACTGTTCTGAACAATCTTCATCAGGTATTGGACAACGTTCCTGTGGTTATGTTCTATCCCGGAAAATATGACGGGCAGGAGCTGGTCCTTTTTGGCGAGGTCAAGGACGATAACTACTATCGTGCTTTCAAATTGGTTGAGTAAGGAGAATATCAATGATCATCAGGGATATGTTCGCAAAGCCCATTGACCGTGACATCAAGGGAGTTATCAAGGTTGGACAGGGCGATGACTCCAACATCAGGCAGGAACTTGAAGAGTACGTTGTCACAAGAGAGCTCCAGAAGCATTTCAGAGGCTTTTTCGAAAGCTATAAGAACGGCATAACCGGAAATACGGACAAGATGGGTGTGTGGATCTCCGGCTTCTTTGGAAGCGGTAAATCTCACTTTCTGAAGATACTGTCCTATGTCCTTGAAAACAAGGTTGTTGACGGCAAATCCGCCATTGACTATTTCGTTGATGACGACAAGATTGCAGACCCGATGGTTCTTGCGGATATGAAGCTTGCAGCCTCTGTTCCGACTGACGCTATCCTGTTCAATATCGACTCCAAAAGCGAATCTAACGGCAAGGAAAACAATGACGCTATCGTTTCTGTGTTCCTTAAAGTGTTCAATAAGATGCAGGGCTTTTGCAGCTCCAATTTTGCGCTTGCAGACCTGGAGCGCAGACTTTTCGGCGAAGGCAAATATGATGAGTTCCGCAGCACATTTGAAAATTCCTATGGTCAGCCCTGGGAAGAAGCCCGTGATGAGTTCGACTTTATCCAGGACGATGTAATTGACACTCTGGTAGACATCGGCTATATGAGCGCCGAGTCAGCCCGCAGCTGGAGCGATAAGGCTCTGGAGCCGTATTCAATATCCATCGAGGACTTTGCAAAGCTTGTAAAGAAGTACATTGACTCAAAGGGAAAGAACCATCACGTTGTTTTTCTGGTCGATGAAGTCGGTCAGTACATAGGCGATAACTCAAAGCTGATGCTCAATCTCCAGACCGTAACCGAGGAACTTGGTATAGCCTGCCGCGGCAAGGCATGGGTAGTTGTGACCAGCCAGCAGGATATCGACTCAATAACCAAGATAAAGGGCAATGACTTTTCAAAAATCCAGGGGCGTTTTGATACAAGGCTGTCGCTTTCCTCATCCAATGTGGACGAGGTCATCAAGAAGAGGATCCTTGCCAAGAACGATTCCGGCAATGCCACTCTTTCAGCGCTGTTTGATACCAAGGACACTATCATCAAGAATCTTATCGTGTTCAACGACGGCGTTGAAAAGAAACTCTATCAGAACGGTGACGACTTCGCCCTTGTATATCCGTTTATCCCGTATCAGTTCGACCTGCTAGGCAGCGTTCTGACTTCCATAAGAACGCATGGTGCGTCCGGAAAGCATCTTGCAGAGGGTGAGCGTTCCATGCTTGCGCTGTTCAAGGAATCCGCCGTCAGGCTGATGAACAAGGAACCAGGGGCGCTTGTTCCGTTCAATATGTTCTATGACGCACTGGAGCAGTTCCTTGACCATTCTCACAAGGGCGTTATCACCAAGGCGCTTGACAATTCCGTTCTCAATCCCGACCATGCGGACGAGTGCTTTACCGTAAACGTGCTGAAAACTCTGTTTATGATCAAGTACGTCAAGGAGATCAAGGCTAACCTCAATAACATCACCAGTCTCATGGTTTCCTATATTGACGAAGACCGCAGAAGTCTGTCCGAAAATGTAGAGATGGCTCTGAACCGCCTTATACGTCAGACACTCGTACAGAAAAACGGCGATATCTATGTGTTCCTGACGAATGAGGAGCAGGAAATAAACAGGGCTATCGACGCACAGCCCGTTGAGTCCTCAGATGTTATCAGCAAGATTTCCAGCATGATTTTTGATGAAATATACGATGAAAACAAGTTCAGACTGAGCACTTTCAATAACAGGTATCAGTTCAGCTTCTGCCAGTTCGTAGACGACCACCCGTTCAAGGCAAATCAGAATTACGACATCAAGCTCCGCATACTCACACCGAACAGCGATGAGGTCGGTGATGAGAACACGCTGCGCCTGTCGTCCGGTCAGGATAATGTTGTTCTTGTGGTACTTCCCGGCGACAGGTCGTATCTTGACGAAGTGACCTCCATGCTGAAAATCGAGAAGTTCCTGCGCATGGACGCCGCAAACACTGCTGTCAACACCGAATCGCTGAAATCACAGAAGCGCGCGGAAATACAGGAACGCAGCCGGAATGCGAAAACGTATCTCTGCCAGGCTCTTGAAGAAGCCGATATCTACACCTGCGGCGACAAGGTCGAGTCTAAATCCAGGGATATCAGGACCCGCATAAACGAAGCGCTCGGAAAACTTATCAACTCTGTGTACCACAAGCTGTCCTACATTGACAGACCGGTCGGCGACGATGATATCCGCGCCCTGCTGCGTGACAATTCACAGCAGATCACCATTGATGGCACAATGCAGGAGTACAACGTGGAAGCTCTGAACGAGATGTCCAGATTCATCGCCGACAAGACGGCGCAGCATTTCAAGGTGTCTATGAAGTCGCTGATGGAGCGGTTTACAAAGGCTCCGTATGGCTATGTTGAAGCCGATGTTCAGTGGCTTGTTGCAAAGCTATTCCGCAAGGGCGAGATTTCCCTGACAGTGAACAATGAACAGGTAACGCTCCAGTCCAGGACTTCCGAGGAGATTTTCCGTTTCATCACACGCAAGGAATACATCGAAAAGCTGATGGCTGAAAAGCGTGCAAAGGCAAGCGACAATCAGAAGAAAGTCGTCCGTGAGGTAATGAAGGAACTCTTCAATACTACGCCGAACAGCGACGATGACGACGCTGTAATGGCGGAGTTCGTCAGGTACGCAAACAACCTCAAGACCGAGATTGAACGAACCGAGGGCAACTACAATAATGGCGCAAGGTACCCGGGAAGACGTGTTCTTTCAAAAGCCAAGCAGCTTCTGACTGACATCTGCGATGTGAAATATCCAAATGAATTCTTCGGAATGATTTCTGCCAAGAAAGAAGATTTGCTTAACATGGCTGAGGATTACGAGCCTGTTAAAAAGTTCTTCGGCGGTCAGCAGAAGAGTATCTTTGACAATGCCGTAAGACAGATGGATATTTTTGAGAGCAGTAAGACCTTTATCGTGAACGACGAGGTCGAGGGATATGTAAGCCAGATAAATACTATCCTGAACAAGTCGGAACCTTATAATGAAATGCACAAGCTCCCCGATCTGATTGAAAAGTACCTGACCGCTTATAATGCGGAGCTTGACAAGCATATGGAACCGGCTCTTGAAGCAGTTGACGAAGCCCGCAGACGTGTGTTTGACGAGCTCGATGGCAAGGAGTGCAGGCCGCAGCTTTCTGATAAATTTGTAAAGAGCTTTTCAGACCTTTCAGACAAGGCGCAGGCTTGCGACAATATAGCTAACCTGAAAAATATAAGCGTTGAAGCAGACGCTCTTATGACCCGTTCTCTTAATGAAATTTTTGCCGCCGAGAAGAAAATTGCAGACTCAAAGGCAGCTAAGATTACTCCGCCGATTCAGCCCGAAGACGACGCGGGCGCAGCGCCTGTACAGCCTGTCGCTCCGGTAGTGCCGAAAATGAAGAAGCGCAAGGCGGTCAGCATAAAGTCGCTCAATTCATCCAGCTCGTGGCAGCTTGAAAGCGCAGCGGACGTGGACAAGTACCTCGCCGACTTAAAAAACAAGCTGATGAACACCCTTGAAGAGGACACCATCATCACAATAGAATTTTAAGGAGAGATCAGGATGAATAAGACAGCACTCAAAAATTTTGCAATATGGGCAAGAAAAAAGCTCATATCCGATATTACATACAGCGCAGGACTGCTCGCCGTAAATGAGAACGGCATCGGCGAGCCGCTCCCGCAGTCCAGGAGCGATTTGCAGCTGTTCGATATCGGAACAAAGGATTACGCCGAGGTAAAGGGAGAGCGTATCTCGCAGCGTAACTCCCTTGTTTCTGCGATAAGGGCAAAGGCGGAGGAGCTGGACAACTACAAGGTTGCTTTCGAGTACATCGTCGAGGAAGTCGCCTATACCTGGTTCAACCGTATGATAGCTATTCGTTTCATGGAAGTGAACGGCTATCTGCCTATACGAGTGCTGTCCTCTGAATCCGGCAAGCATGAGCCGGATATAGTTACCACGCCATTTGACGCAGGACTTGAATTTACAGGCGAGGAAAGCGGCCGTATATATGAGCTCCGTGACAATAACAGGCTGGAAGAACTGTTCCGTATGCTGTTCATCAGGGAGTGCAACCACCTGCATGATATTCTGCCGGAGCTGTTTGAGGCTACGAATGACTACTCGGAACTCCTGCTCTCCCTGTCGTATACAGACAAGGACGGCGTTGTGTTCCATCTGGTGAACGATATTTCCGAGGACGATTTCAATATTGAGAAAGAGGGTCAGGTCGAGATAATCGGCTGGATGTACCAGTACTACAACACTGAACCGAAGGACAAGGTGTTTGCAGCTCTCAAAAAGAACGTCAAAATCACAAAGGAAAATATACCGGCTGCGACCCAGCTGTTTACGCCGCATTGGATAGTCCGCTACATGGTCGAGAACTCCCTCGGCAGACTGTGGATAGAGGGACATCCTGACGATGATCTGCGTCAGTGCTGGGAGTACTACCTTGACGAAGCGGAGCAGGAGCCACAGGTTCAGGCGCAGCTTGAAGAAATTCGTGCAGGGTACAGGGAGATATCTCCGGAGGATATCCGCATAATAGACCCGTGCATGGGCTCGGGTCATATACTAGTGTACGCTTTTGACGTGCTCATGCAGATTTATTCGGCACAGGGCTACTCTGAGCGTGACGCTGCGAAACTTATCGTGGAGAAGAATCTCTGGGGTCTGGATATTGACAGGCGTGCGTATCAGCTGGCATATTTCGCTGTAATGATGAAAGCCAGGCAGTACAACCGACGTATTCTGACTTCCGGAATAAAGCCGAATCTGTTCGTTATTGACGATAACCGCGCGCTGACTCCCGAAATCATAGAGTACATAGCGGACGGCGACAGCAAGATAGCAGCCGACCTGCGCTCCATTTCAAATGACCTTACAAACGCCCGTGAGTACGGCAGTATTATAAATGTTCAGCCCGTTGATTTCAGCGGGCTAATTGAGCGTATAGGGGTAATTGCACAGAGCGACGAGCTGAACCTCATTGCGATGGAAAACAAGCGCATTGCGTGCGAGAAAATTCTGCCGCTGGTGAATCAGGCGCAGGCGCTTTCGCAGAAGTATGACGTGGTTTGCACTAATCCGCCGTATATGGGTGGGTCTGGTATGAATAGTGTGCTGTCAGAATATGTGAAGAGATGCTATTCCGAGGCAAAGTCGGATTTGTTTGCAGCTCTTATTATAAAATGTCTTGAATTTACAAAGCAAAATGGATATTCCAGTTTGGTAACAATGCAGTCATGGATGTTCTTGTCCAGTTTTGAGGAAATGAGAACAAAATTACTTACACTAAACACATTGACAACACTCATGCACATGGAAAACATGGTTATGGGTATTGCTTTCGGCACTGCTGTGTCTGTTTTCAGAAAAGGTGCGGTTAAGGGTTATAAGGGGACGTACAATCAGATAAAACTTGCCGATATCGAAAATGCAAAACCAAAATCTTTTCCTGTCGCAGGAAATAGATTTGCACAAGTAAGCAGTGACAATTTCTCAAAAATACCCGGTATGCCTGTGGCTTATTGGGTGAGTGAGAAATTTGCCGACGTTTTTAAAAATGAAAAATTATATAAATATTCTATTTCGCCAAGTCAAAATGTAACTGGAAACAATGATAGATTTGTGCGTAAATTTTGGGAACTGTCAAATGTCAAAGTAGGTGGAAGAGATGAATGGATATTCTATGCAAAGGGAGGAGGATTTAGAAAGTGGTGGGGTAACTTGCTTGATATAGTTAACTGGACTCCAACTGCTCGTTATATTTATCAGCATGGAGATGGACATCATGCTTCTCAAATTATCAACAAAGATTATTGGTATAGAAAGGGAATTACATGGGGATTAATTACTTCCTCAATTCCAAGTTTTAGAGTTATGCCAGAAGGTGCGACGTTTGATAAGGGTGGTTCAACAATAATTGTTGAAAGAGAAGTTTACAATTATGCTCTTGGATTATTAAATTCAAAAGTTTTTTTGGTGGTTGCCAAAGCGTTGAACCCAACTTTAAATTTTCAAGTGAAAGACATATGTTCTTTACCATTAGTTATTTCTTGCCTAGATGTCATCAATTCAACTGTTGACAAGTGTATTGACATTTCTCAAGTTGACTGGGACAGCTTTGAAACCAGCTGGGACTTCAAAACCCACCCCCTTCTAAAACCCGTCCCCCTTATCTCCGAATCATTTGCGCAGTGGTCTGACGAATGCGAAAAGCGTTTCACTCAGCTAAAATCCAACGAAGAGGAACTCAACCGCATATTCATAGACATCTACGGATTACAGGACGAACTGACCCCCGAAGTCGAGGACAAGGACGTTACCGTGCGCCGTGCCGACCTCACACGTGATATAAAGTCGCTGGTAAGCTATGCTGTCGGCTGTATGTTCGGGCGGTATTCCCTTGACGTTGAGGGGCTGGCGTATGCGGGCGGCGAGTGGGACGGCAGTAAATACAAGACCTTTATTCCCGACCCGGATAACTGCATACCGGTCACAGACGAGGAGTATTTCCGGGACGATATCGTAGTACGTTTTGTGGATTTCATCAGAACGGTCTACGGCGCATATACCCTTGAAGAAAACCTGACGTTCATAGCTGACGCGCTCGGCACAAGGGGCAACACCAGCCGTGAGAGGATTCGGAACTACTTCCTGAACGACTTCATCAAAGACCACATCAAGATGTACCAGAAACGTCCTATCTACTGGATGTTCGACAGCGGCAAACAGAACGGCTTCAGGGCGCTTGTATATATGCACCGCTGGAACGCTGACACCACCGGTAATGTGCGTGTGGAATACCTGCACAAGCTCCAGCGTATTTACGAGAATGAGATACGCCAGTCGCAGGACGTTGCAGAAACAGGCAGCGGACGTGAGGTTTCAGCTGCACAGAAGCGCATAGAAAAGCTGACAAAGCAGCTCAAGGAAACTCATGACTTCGATGAAAAAATAGCGCACCTGGCACTTTCCCGCATAGACATCGACCTTGACGACGGCGTTAAGGTGAACTATGAAAAGGTTCAGACCGGCGATGACGGGAAGAAGATCGAAGTGCTTACTAAAATCTGAGGAGATATCTCATGGCAGTACTTAACCTGAAACAAATTTCCGACAAACTGAACGAAGAGTTCGCCGGAGATGAGCGCAGGCTCATTTTCTGGTTTGACGCAAAAGCGGAGTTTGTCGATGACATAGACGCTCTGGAGCTGAATAATGCGAAGATACTCCACCTGGAGCTGCATGAGCAGCTTCGCATGAAATACTTTCTGGAGTGCGAAGATACAGAAACGAATTACCTCATTTATGCACCGTTCGCAAAACCGCCGGTGCAGGAGAACCACCTTTCGGATATGATCTTTTACTCAAAGGAGTTCCACACTGATAAGGCGTCGGTCGTGGCGTCCGACCTCGGTATAGATGAGCGATTCAAGCCCGTTATCGAGCATTACATAAAGTTCTTCGGAGAGAAAACCAGAACGCAGAAGTTCTATGAGCTTGAAATCGACCATTTCAACAAGGCAACGATAGAGGTTGCCCTTATGAGCATTCTATGCAAGAATAAATCGGTTTCTTTTGAAGAAGTTGTCCGCTGTGTGCTGACAGATGACAAACCGGAGGATAATAAGTACCTTGTCGAGTTTGCAAGGTACGGCCTGCTGCGGTCGTTCTGGCAGATGGTTGAGGAACAGTTCGGATATGTTGACGCAGATCCGACATTACATCGTTTCATTATGACCCTCTTTGCGACCTACGCTTCCAAGACTATTTCCGCTGAAATGCCGAAAGCATGGGAGCCGTTCATTTCATTCAAGGCGGGCAATATTATCACGTTCCTGGATAATCTGATGAACAATATTCTCTATTCCGATAATTATGACGACCTCTCAGCGCAGGCGTTTGATTCTCTCGGAGCGGCAGACCAGCTCCAGAAAATGCCTGTCGATTCTCTTGTCAGTTGCTGCGTTTTCCGTGGAATTGATGATGTTATAATAAGCTGGATCCGTGAGCGGCTGGAGGCTGAGGACACCGACACCAGACTCGGAGGAAAATCCATACCGGAAGTCTGCGTTCTGAGAAGAAAAATGCACTTCGGCAGCGAGTTCAGAAACAGATATTTTGTTCTGGAGAACGCATACTGGCTGGTTCAGCCGGAGAAATATCAGCCACTTACCGGCATAAAGGCTGTTGTAAAGCAGTATACAGACAAAAACTACACCATAGACCGCAGGTACAGGTATTTCTATTATTACTTTGATAAACTGGACAACAACAGCGAGTTCGACGATCTGCGCCAGCTCGTTGAAAATATCTACACCAACGATTACCTGAATGCACAGTGCGTAAACTGGAATCAGAATTTCGTGGCTGCGGACGGTGATACCGGATTGCCGCACCAGCTCAATTTCTATAACGATTTTGTCCGCAGCAACAAGGAGCGTACAGTCGTTATCATTTCAGACGCTATGCGCTATGAAGTGGGACGTTCGCTTTTCGAGAAACTGCAGGCGGACGCAAAGTGCACTACTTCCATCTCCGCGATGCAGAGCGTACTTCCGTCCTATACCAAGTTCGGAATGGCTGCGCTCCTTCCTCATAACACTATTGAGGTCCTGCCGGATTCCCGCACGCTTGCAGACGGAAAGCCGACGGACGACATAAAACAGCGTGAGGCAGTATTGCAGGCGGCAAACCCGGACAGTCGCTGTGTAAAGTATGACGATATAAAATCAATGAATGTTTCTGCGCTTCGTGACGTGTTCACCGGACAGAATGTCGTGTACGTTTATCACGACCAGATCGACGCCAGAGGCGACCATGCCTCTACTGAGAATGAGGTATTCAATGCCTGTGAGGAAGCGGTCGAGGAGATTTATTTCCTCGTAAGAAAGCTTACGTCCAGCGCAAATACTATCCACTACATCATTACCGCAGACCATGGATTTATCTACAAGAGAGATAAGCTCTCCGAGAGCGATAAGATAAGCGGGATACCGGACGCAGACCGCAGATATGCGCTCACCGACCGTGATGTGCAGGGCGAAGGAGTTGCAAGCCTGCCTTTCAGTTCGATCATAGGCGCTGACGATTCCCGCAGAGTGTATTTTCCGATGGGAAGCGACCTGTTCAAGAAACAGGGTTCCGGATTAAATTATACCCACGGCGGCAGCTCTCCGCAGGAGATGATCATTCCGCTGATAGACGTCAGAACCGAGAAAGGCCGCTGCGAAACCACTAATGCCGAGATACGCTTCATCAGCCTGACCAGGAAGATAACGAATCTGGTTACAGTGCTGGATTTCATGCAGACGGAACCTGTCAGCGACGTGGTAAAGGAAACCAGATATCATGTTTACTTTGTTGATGAAAAGGGAAACAGAATATCGAACGAATGCATATATATTGCCGACAAAAAGGACGCGGACACATCCAAGCGTATTTTTAAGCTGCGTTTTTCTTTCAGAAATATGAAATATGATATCAATAAAAAGTACTATCTTGTAGCATTTGAGGAGAAAACCAGCCTTGAAGTACTGCGCCATGAGATGATGATCGATATTGCATTTGCAGATGATTTCGGTTTCTGATAAAAGGGGGATATAATCAATGTGCGAATTTGAAAATACTGAGACCAGCCTTAGCAGACATGATATCATAAAGCAGAAGCTGAGGGAGCATTTTGACGGAAAAATAGTGCGCAAGGATCTGACCAAGAAGATGAAAGAGGGAGCGAACGTCCCGGTATATGTACTGGAATTCCTCCTGGGGCAGTATTGCAGCTCTGACGATGAAGAAGTTGTCGAGGAGGGTGTAAATAATGTGAAGCGTATCCTTGCAGATAACTTTGTACGTCCTGATGAATCTCAGAAAATACTTTCGCAGCTGCGGAAAAAAGGCAGTCATACTATCATTGATATGGTAACGGTGCACCTTGATATGAACAAGAACTGTTTCTTTGCAGATTTTTCAAATCTGGGAGTTGGCGGAGTGCCAATTGATGACGCATATCCCGAAAAGTACGACAGGCTGCTGTGCGGTGGGATATGGTGCATTGTTCAGCTTGATTATGAATCCGATGACGAGGATCAGCCGGAAATAACTGATGAATACGGTAATCCGCTTCGCTCAAAAAAGAAAAAGAACAAGGATTATTCCCCGATAAGTATTCGGAAACTGACCCCGATACAGATGCCGCATATCGACATTGACGAGCTGAAATCAGGACGTGCTGCGTTTACCAAAGAGGAATGGCTGGATATAATGCTGCGCTCCACCGGTATGGAGCCTGACGGATTTACATACCGTGAGAAGTGGCTGCTGCTGACCAGAATGATACCACTTGTGGAGAACAACTTTAATCTTTGCGAACTCGGTCCCAGAAGCACCGGAAAATCGCATCTCTACAAGGAGATATCGCCTAACAGTATTCTTGTATCCGGCGGACAGACTACCGTTGCGAATTTATTTTATAATATGAGCAAAAGGACAGTCGGATTAGTAGGGCTGTGGGATTGCGTTGCCTTTGACGAGGTTGCGGGAATACGTTTCAAGGACAAGGACGGCGTTCAGATAATGAAAGATTATATGGCGTCCGGTTCATTTGCTCGCGGCAAGGAGGAGAAAGCGGCTGCCGCCTCAATGGTATTCGTAGGTAATATAAATCAGAGCGTTGACGTCCTGCTGAAAACCTCCAGTCTTTTTGACCCGTTTCCTCCTGAAATGGGGACTGATACTGCATTCCTGGACAGGATACACTGTTATCTTCCGGGTTGGGAGATACCAAAATTCAGACCGGAGCATTTCACTGACGATTACGGTTTCATCAGCGACTATCTTGCAGAATTTATCCGTGAGCTTCGTAAAGAGCAGTATGGTGATGCGCTCGATCATTATTTCCGTCTTGGAAAAAATCTGAATCAGCGTGATACCATTGCCGTTCGCAGAATGATAGACGGCTATCTGAAGCTGATGTATCCTGACGATAAATTCACAAAAGAAGAGCTGGAAGAGGTAGTTCAGATATCCCTGGAAATGCGCCGCCGCGTTAAGGAACAGCTTAAAAAGCTTGGCGGTATGGAATTTTACGATGTGAATTTTTCGTACATAGACAATGAAACACTGGAGGAACATTATGTGTCGGTGCCTGAGCAGGGAGGCGGAAAGCTGATTCCGGAAGGCATATGCAATCCCGGGCAGGTGTATACCGTTTCCCGTGGCAAGAGCGGAATGCTGGGAGTATTTCGGCTGGAAAGTCAGACGCTTAATGGAACAGGAAAATTTGAGCGTACGGGCATAGGCTCCGACCGTGAAGCAAGGGAATCCTCCAATGCGGCTTTCAGTTTCCTGAAAGCGAACGGGAACAGAATAAGCGGCAGTATCAGCACAGATGCCAAGGATTATATTGTAAATTATCAGGACCTCCAGGGAATAGGAATGACCGATAAGCTGGCTATACCGACTCTTATTGCCTTGTGTTCAATTGCACTGGGACGTCCGGTGCAAAGTTCTATGGCAGTCCTGGGTGAGATGAGTATAAGCGGTACTCTGATCCGGGTCGATGAGCTGGCAAATACATTGCAGGTATGTCTTGACAGTGGTGCAAAGAAGATTTTAATGCCTGCGATCAGTATGCCGGATTTTGCATCAGTCCCGGACGATCTTTCAACTGCATTTGATATTATTCTGTATAAAAATGCGGAAGAGGCCATAATTAAGGCGCTTAGTGTAGGATAAATATAGCAACCCCCACCTGCCAACCAGCAGGTGGGGGTTGCTTTGCCCGTTTTCCGGGCTGTTGTGGTGGAGCCGAAGCGGATTTACGTTTGCACACGTAAATCTGACTTCCTACACTCCGCATTGTAGTGCGGGCTCGGAAGTGTTTCACCAGAGTTTCGATTTTGTGATCCGGTGAGTATCGTTGCTTTGCTGATTTAATTATAGCATATTTCACTTTGAAAATCAAGCTATAATTTTATTTATACAGTATAGTATTTCTGCGAGCGGCTCCCCGGATTTTTAGGTTCGGAAAGTGCCAAAAGTCCGTTTTCCACCAGCGGCTCAACATATCGCTTTATACCGTAAGTCACTGATTTTATTTCCAGGAATTCTGCAAGCTCCTTTTTAGACCTCGGAGTACGGCAGAATTCCAGAATTTCAGTCGTTTTTTCGTCATCGGCAGCGGATATCACAGCGTTACGCAGGCAAACTCTGAACTCGCCGTGAATCGCGGTAAATTCAGGCTCCGGGTGGTTAGCAGATTTCATCTCACGGCGAATAGTAGGTATGCCGGAGTAGCGATTTTCAGTTACCTGCATGACCTCCAGTGCATTTGCGAGAACAGGATTTCTTGTGTCCGGCTGCGCATTCCCGAGCATATCTATGCTTAACCGACCGTATAGCCCTCCGGGATTTCTCACTTCCAGGCGATCAGAAAACACGATGAGCTGTACGGGCATTCCTTCAGTATGAATGCTGTAATCACGATGAACCAGTGCGTTCAGTATGACCTCTCTGACGGCGTTCATGGGATAATCGGGAATATCGGTGCGCTTTCCGTCTTTGTCAATGACAGTGCGAATACGTGTATTTGCGCGGACAAAATTCATAGCTCCTTCAAGCATTTCCGGAATTGTTCCCTCGATTCTCTTATTATCAGAAAAGCGTGAGCCGTCCGGCTGAGGTTCGCAGTATTCAGTACCCTGTACGGCTGTTGCAATTATCCCCAGCTGCGGGAAGAACGCCTGGGGATACAGTCCCCAGAGTAATTCAGCAGTAAGAGTGGGCTTTCCATCTCGTTCAACGCTCATAAGCTCCATTATCTGCTGGTCAGAAAGCTGTGCAAGGTTAGGCTTATTTTCTTTAAGACGGAACAGGTAGTTTTCAAGTTTTGGCGTGTTTAGTGATGACATATCCGCTCGTTCAACTATGCGGATATCATCCTGATATTTTTTGCGATAGGCTTCGTAGCTGTATATCTCATATTCCGTCATAGGAATATCCGCGTCGCCTACACGAATATACGAACCTTTGATGCGCCCCTTTGCCTTATTGAAACACGGGCGTTCCGAAATATCTATCGGCGGAATTTCAGCAGAAACCACATACTTACCGTCAATCTCTATACTTGTGAATACCGCACGTACGGGAGGCTCCATCTGATTGCACTGTTCCATTACTTTTTTCTGAAGCGCCTGCACATCAGATACTCCGGTTACTTTGAACCCCTCGTTTTCATATAGTCCGAACACGATAGTGCCTCCGCTGTTCTGGTTTGAAAATGAGGACAGAGTATCATACAATTTGTCTGGAGCACTTTTTTCTGCTCTTTTGACCTCGACAGTTTGAAATTCAGCTTTCGAGGTTTGTATTACATCTATTAAACTTAAAAGTTCGGTATCTGTCATTTCAAATTTCACTCCTTTCTTAAATTATATCATGTTATTTTA
>OMFC01000616.1_pt1 | contig 18654 bp, 16 predicted proteins | sample 1645531 | NCBI WGS metagenome assembly OMFC01 (sample SAMEA103958112, study PRJEB25191) | human gut metagenome | biome: human-associated habitat [ENVO:00009003]; feature: intestine environment [ENVO:2100002]; material: feces | place: Germany | collected 2013/2015 | reverse complement strand
GAGGACGGGAGAGCTCTTTGGCTCCACGGCCACCGAGATAACGGTGTCAGGGAAGGTCATAGACTCGAGCGTGATTGGCTTCTCGTCGTCGCAGAGGGTATCACCAGTGCGGATGTCCTTGAAGCCTACGCCTGCGCCGATGTCACCTGCGTCGATGCTCTCCATAGGAATCTCCTGGTGAGAGTTCATCTGGAACAGGCGGCTGATGCGCTCCTTCTTGCCAGTGCGTGGGTTGTAGACATAAGAGCCGGCCTTGACAGAACCGGAGTAAACGCGGAAGTACACCAGACGGCCCATGAACGGATCGGTAGCGATCTTGAAGGCGAGAGCGGCTGTTGGCTCCTCCTCAAGAGGCTTGCGGTCTTCCTCCTCGCCAGTCTCAGGGTTCGTGCCCTTGATGGCGACAGTGTCCTCAGGTGAGGGCAGGAAGGCGCAGGTGTAGTCGAGCAGAGGCTGCACACCCTTGTTCTTGTATGAAGAACCAAGGAGCATTGGGCAGCACTCCATGCTTACGCAACCCTTACGGATGGAAGCCAGGATCTCTTCCTCGGTGATGGTAGAAGGATCTTCCATGTATTTCTCCATCACATCGTCGTCGTACTCGGCGGCAGCCTCGAGCAGCTTGTCGCGCCACTCAGCGGCCTCGTCGGCGAGGTCAGCGGGGATGTCGTCCACCTCATACTCAGCGCCCATGGTCTCATCGTGCCACAGGATGGCCTTCATCTTGATGAGGTCAACCACGCCCTTGAAGTTCTCCTCGGCACCGATAGGTATCTGGATAACCACAGGGTTAGCGCCCAGGATGTCCTTCATCTGCTGCACTGTCTCGAAGAAGTCAGCGCCAGAGCGGTCCATCTTGTTCACGTAGCCGATACGAGGCACGTTATATTTGTCGGCCTGACGCCACACTGTCTCCGACTGTGGCTGTACGCCGTCGGCAGCAGAGTAAGTGGCGATAGCGCCATCGAGCACACGGAGCGAACGCTCCACCTCGGCGGTGAAGTCGACGTGTCCCGGAGTATCAATCAAGTTAATCTTGTAAGACTTGCCGTTCCAGTTCCAGTTACAGGTAGTGGCAGCGGAAGTGATGGTGATACCACGCTCCTGCTCCTGTACCATCCAGTCCATCGTTGCAGCTCCATCGTGCACCTCACCAATCTTGTGGGTCTTACCTGTGTAGAACAGGATACGCTCAGATGTAGTTGTCTTACCGGCATCGATGTGGGCCATGATACCGATGTTACGGGTCAAATGTAAATCGCGTTTAGCCATTTTTGATTATTATCCTTTAACGATTAGAAACGGAAGTGTGCGAAAGCACGGTTAGCCTCGGCCATACGGTGCATGTCCTCCTTACGCTTGAAGGCACCACCCTGGTTGTTGAAAGCGTCCATGATCTCGGCTGCGAGCTTGTCGGCCATGGTGTGACCGCCGCGCTTGCGTGCGAAAGCGATGAGGTTCTTCATAGCCACGCTCATCTTACGCTCTGGGCGAATCTCTGTAGGCACCTGGAATGTGGCGCCACCGATACGGCGGCTCTTCACCTCCACCTGCGGAGTGATGTTGGCGAGGGCCTGCTTCCAAATCTCGAGGGGAGACTTCTCCTCGTTGGCTGCCTTGGCCTTCACGATGTCGAGGGCGTTGTAGAAGATGGTGTAAGAAGCGTTCTTCTTACCGTCGTACATCAAGTGGTTGACGAACTTTGAGACCATTTGGTCGTTGAACACTGGATCGGGAAGGATCACGTGCTTTCTTGGTTTTGCTTTTCTCATTTTATATAATAATATGTAGTCTGCATGGGGGCTGTCAATAAAGTAGCTTCAACGTCCTCGCCCGGACATTTACTCAACCTGTCTCAACTTCTCCAGCAAAACAAAAAATTAATTACTTGTCAGAGTAATCGTGTGAATTGTCTTTTTCTGCGCTTCTTCAGCTACAGGCTTTGAGCCCTTGGCTTGAGGGGTAACGACCCCTGGCCCCCGGCTCAGAGCGTAGAATGTTTATTTCTTTGCCTTTGGCTTCTTGGCACCGTACTTTGAACGGCGCTGGTTGCGGTTGGCGACACCGGCGGTATCGAGTGTACCGCGAACGATGTGGTAACGCACACCTGGGAGGTCCTTGACACGACCGCCACGCACGAGCACGATTGAGTGCTCCTGGAGGTTGTGGCCCTCTCCTGGGATGTAGGAGTTGACTTCCTTCTGGTTTGTCAGGCGGACACGAGCCACCTTACGCATTGCTGAGTTAGGCTTTTTAGGGGTTGTGGTGTACACACGGACACACACGCCACGGCGCTGTGGGCAGCCGTCCAATGCCGGAGACTTGCTCTTGTCTGCGAGAACGCCCCTGCCTTTACGTACTAATTGTGAAATAGTAGGCATAATTGTAATTTTTTATTATATATTATTTTGTTTATAATCAACGAGTTATGGCTTCATGTCGCCTCGCCTGTCTTTCGACAAGGTATAATAAACCATTTTCGGGTTGCAAAGTTACTAACTTTTTGCCGAATTACAATAAATATGTATTATCTATTTTTAGGCATAAGGAATATTTAACGCTATTTAACCTTACGCCGTGTGTTTTGCAGGGGCGGCCCCCAGCAAAACATACCGAATGAGCGCGCAAAAAAATGCGCACTCGAATCAACATAAAGTTACAAATACCCCATTATAACTCTATCTTTTGTCATAAAACGCCTCTTCATAACTCTATCTTTTATCACAAAACATCCATTTATAACTCTTTCTTTTAGCAAAGTTAACATGAAGTAATTGCATATCTCGTTAATAATCAGTATTTTTGCAGCCATATAATCATTAAGGCGCAAAGATATGGATAAATACTTGTCAAGGAGCATCGACCAGGCTTTACTGGAATGGAAGGATAATCCTCGAAGAAAACCGCTTTTGGTGAGGGGCGCCCGACAGGTAGGCAAGTCGAGCACCATTCGGCATTTGGGCAAGAACTTCAAATATTTTTTGGAAGTTAATGTGGAAAGAAATCCTGAGGTGATGGAATTCTTTAAGGGCAGTCGTGATGTGAAGAGCATTGCTGCTAAGCTCTCCGACTTCTTTAATGTGCCAGTTGTTCCGGGCGAAACCCTTCTTTTCCTTGATGAGATACAAAAGTGTGAAGACGTCATTCATAGCCTTTGGTTTTTTAAGGAAGATTATCCCGAACTTCATGTCATTGCCGCAGGTTCGCTCTTGGAGTTTGCGCTGAAGAATTTGTCATCATTTGGAGTGGGCAGAGTAAGTTCCCTGTTTGTCTATCCGATGTCTTTTGATGAATTCCTGACGGCAACGGGGCAAGAGGGGCTTCTTAGAACCAAGCGAAATAGCAGTCCTACGAATCCGCTTCCCGAGGCATTCTATAATAGGTTGGTGGAAGCCTTCCGAAGTTATATGCTGGTTGGCGGAATGCCAGAAGCCGTGGCAACCTACACGGAGACAGGGTCTTATCGCTATAGTAGTGACATTGTAAACGAAATCATCCAGGGCTATCAGGACGATTTTGCCAAATACGGAGCCAAGGCAAATCCTCTGCTTTTGCGCCAAACTCTCATAAGCGTAGCGCATCAGGCAGGAGCCAAGTTTGTTTACAGTAGGGTTGAAGGGCAATATCGTTCGGCAGAAGTAAAGGTGGCTTTGGAGATGCTGAAGGATGCCGGGCTAATCATACCGACCTATCATACGGATGCCAATGGGGTGCCGCTTGGAGCTGAAATCAATGAGCGGGTAGTAAAATATCTGATTCATGATACTGGCGTGCTACTTGGTATCTTAGGAATAGATGATGATATAGATGAGCGCATCAAGGAGATGATGGTGGCAGACTCCATCGATCTTGTTGACAAGGGGCATGTGGCAGAGATGATGGCGGGTTTGGAACTTATCAAATATTCTTCTCCGCAGACGCGGCACCAGTTGTACTATTGGCAAAATATGAACAAAGGTACTTGTGCCGAGGTGGATTATGTGATAGCTCGCAGTGGCAGCATCGTTCCGATAGAAGTAAAATCGGGCGTGAAGGGTTCTATGAGTAGTATGTATTCGCTGATGCGCAATCCGCAGAAGCATATAGAAATGGGTATTCGCTGTTCTCTCGAAAATTTTGGTACATTCGCGAGTCCTGATGGCAAGAAGATAGACATCATTCCTCTTTATGCTATCTCCAATTTATTCCAGTCCCCACATATCATTTAGCATACTGATCGCAGACTCTGAGCGGAAGACATGATTGCGGAAGGTGATGATGGCTTCGGGGGCAAGATGGTCTTCGAAGGAGTTGACCTGGAAATCAGCCTCAAGCAGGATGCGATGGTCGAGGCTGGTAACATCTTGATAAGTATGATGATGGGCGATGAGCCAGCAGATTCTTTCTATCTGTGCGGCTGTGAATCCATCAACTTCTGACAGGACTTTTCTTGCCTCAGCAGGACCTAATTCTTCCTGGTGCTTGCCATCGCAGTTGCCATATTTGGCTTCTGAAACGTGAATGCCCACATCGTGGAGGATAGCTGCAGCTTCGAGCACGAAGAGGTCTTCCTCGTTCATTCCCTCTGCGACCGCTATCATACGGGCAAAGTCATGCACCTTCACGAAATGCTGGATGCGTGGCACATCGCCACCATCGTATTTTATCATCGCCCTCATCAACAGGGCGAGTGTCAAATCCTTGTTTGTCATAATCTTATGTTTTTTTTAAAATCAATATTTATATCTACTTAAGATGTTAATCGAAAAGCTTCTTCCAAATCCACAATACCGCTATGGCACCAATGACACAGAAGATGAAATTGGTAAGATAACCCTTGCCAAACAACTCAATGTTCAGCAGACTGCTGATGATGGCACCGGCATAACTGCCTACAATACCTATGAAGAGATTCATACAACATCCTTTTCCTTCACCGCTCATAATGCGGTTGGCAATATAGCCAATGAAAATACCAGTAAGGATTGGCCACGCTGTGAAATCTGCAATATGTTCTAACATACTCTTTTGATTTTATTTTTTCTTGTTATCTGAGCTTTCTGATAACCTTTGCCGGATTTCCTACTGCCATGGAGTCATCAGGAATATTCTTGACCACTACGCTGCCGGCACCGATTACGCAGCGGTTGCCGATGGTTACTCCAGGGCAGACGATGACTCCTGCGCCCAGCCAGCAATCCTCGCCAATAGTGATGGGGAAGCCTGTTTCTACTGACTTGCGGCGTTCCATATAATTGATGGGGTGGTTAGGGGTTACCAGCTGGCAGTTCGGACCTATCAGGGTGCGGTCGCCGATGGTAATCAGGGCTTCATCGAGCATCGTGGCGCCATAGTTGATGAATACATTCTCACCCACCTTGATACCGTGGCCATGGTCGCAGTGGAAGGGTGGGCAGATGGTGGCTGAAGCTGGAATGCCAGGAATCAGTTCTTCGATAATGGTTCGATAGTCTTCATCAAACAGGGTTAGCGTCTGCAGGCGGCAGCAGAGACGGTTGGCGTGCTCTATGCTTTTCATGCCTTCCTTGTTGCTGAAATCATAGAGCTCGCTGTTTCTCATTTTTTCAAATTCTGTCATCTTTGTTCTCTATTGATGGATGTAATCCAGAATCTGCTCAGCGTGAATCTTGGTCTTGATCTCCTTGGGAGTGAAGATTTTTTCGATGACGCCTTCTTCGTTGACAAGATAGGTGGTACGAAGGATTCCGATGTTTTTTCTGCCGCAGGTTGTCTTCTCGCCCCAGCAGCCGAGTTCCTGCAATAGGGTAGTCTCGGTATCAGCAATAAGAGGGAACTGAAGCCCCTTGGTTTCGGCAAACTTCTTCTGCAAAGCCTGTTTGTCCTTGCTCACACCGATAATCTCGTAACCTGCAGCTGCCAACTCCTCTTTGTGAGCCTGCAAAGAACAAGCCTCAGCAGTACAACCGCTGGTGTTGGCTTTCGGATAACTGTAGAGTACTATCTTGCGACCCCGAAAGTCGCTTGCCTTGATCTCACGTCCGTCCTGGTCTATGCCAAGAATCTCAGGTATTTTATCTCCTACATTCATAATCTTAATTGTTAATTTTGTTTTCTGTTCTTTTTATCACAAACTTTTGATGATAAATACAAAGCATGGTTACGGCAATTTATTGCCTTGCCTTGACCACTTTTACAACAAAGGAAAATTTCTTGTTCTTTATAGGAAAGTAAGATGATTTTGCAGATGCTTTATGTAGAATATGGGCTCAGTTATTTGTCATTGTAATGTCCTTCTACATCTAATACAAGTGCAAAGATAATGCAAACAAGTGCAATGAAAGCTTGCTTTCAAATTGCCGAGTGCAGCTTATCTTCTGCGAAGATAATAAAAATGCAGGGAATCAAGGTGATTCTTATGATTTTTAACACTGATAATCATATTTATAGTCGCTCTTTATTCTTGCTTTTTTAGCATCACAATAATCACATCAAAGTAATTGCGACGTTATGGAAAAGACCGTAGAATGGCAACTAAATGCTTTTTACGGGACTTCATTAGTTTTATATAACCATTAGCTATTGTAAAAGACTTTTTAAGATACCCTTATTTTTCTCATCGTTGTATACTTTAAGTATTTTCTGCAATCAACAAAAAATGATTCTACCTTTATGGCCAGATTGGCAAAAGTTAGAAGGGTCGCTGCAGCCTTGTAAAAAGAAGGTCTGCAAAAATACAATATTTATTCTAATGGATGAATGAATTAGACTTTTTTAATTTAATATGCCAACAGGATTTAACGATACTTTACTCTATTCCTCTTCTCACATCCCTTGGCGTAACTCCATACTTTTTACGGAAGGCGTGATAGAAGCTTGAAGTATGTTCAAAGCCGCAGCAGAAGGCTATATCGTCTATGCTCATTTTTGGGTCGGTCTCGAGCAGCAGGCGAGCACGCTTCATCTTGATATTCAGAATGAATGAGGCTGGCGAACTGCCCGTGAGCGTAACTATCTTGCGATGGAACTGCCGTGGACTCATGCACAGCTTTTCCGCGAGCGTATTCACGTTAAGCTGCTGTTTGTCCATAAGCAGATAGATATGATCCACCGTCTTGGCGAGGAAGCGGCGCTCAGTGTCCGTCAGCTGTACCTCATCCTGCTGTTCCTTCGTATGAGTAGCATTGTCGCTAAACTTGCTGCGCAGCGAGCGCTGGCGGTCGAGCAGACGCTCCACTACAGTGCGCAACTCGTCCACGTTGAACGGTTTGGCTAAATAGGCATCTGCACCAGCCTCGAAGCCATTGATGCGATCTTGGTCTGAAATCTTTGCCGTGACGATAATGATAGGTATGTGATTCACCACATCGTTGGAGCGTATGCGTCGGCACAGTTCCAAACCGTCCATGCCCGGCATCATCAAGTCGGTTATAATCAGGTCGGGCACGAGGTTGATGGCCTTCTACCATCCGTCCTCTCCATTAGTAGCGTAAGCCACAGCGTAGCGTTCGCTTAGCACTTCGCCGATGTACGTCGCGATGTCGCGATTGTCCTCTATCACAAGCATCGTGTACTGGTTGTCCTCTGCATCGGTATCTGTTAGTGTTTTTTCCTCTGTAGGCAGAACAGGCGTGTTGTCCATAGGCTGTTCGTTGAGTTTCACGTTGCACTCGTTTGTTATAGGAATTTCGATGTGAAACGTCGTTCCATAGCCCTCCCTGCTCCTGACATTAATCTTGCCGTTCAATGAGTCAATCACCTGCTTTACGAGTGCCAGTCCAATGCCTGTACCAATATTCATAGAGTCGGTTACTCCCTGATAGAATGGATTGAACGCATTGTTGGCAGTCTCTTTGTCCATACCCTCTCCCGTATCGCTTACCTCTATAAGGAGGTTGCTGCCTTCGCGCCATAAGGCAACGATGATTTTGCCATATTCGGGCGTGAATTTCAAGGCATTGGACAGGAGGTTGTTGAATACCTTGTTGATATAGTCGGGAACGAAGTCCATCGTCACGGGTTCCTTCACAAGCAGCTGCAGATCGATGTTCTTGCTGCACGCGTAGTTGCGATAGGTGTCCACCAGCATCGAAACGTAGGTGGTGATGTTGCCGTTGCGCCAGTCGGGGTTGCCCATCTTCGACTTAATTTTCGAAATATCAAGCAACTGGTTGATGAGCGCCAGCAGGTTGTTTCCCTGTTGCTCGATGGCATGGGCGTTCTGTTTCAGTTCGTCTGGGGATTTATTAGGCAGGTCGCGGCTCAAGCCGAGAATCACAGTGAGTGGCGTGCGAAACTCATGGGTGATGTTTGTAAAGAAACTCTCGCGCATTTCGGCAAGGCTTTTCAGGGCCAGGTGGTTGCGACGGTGTATGCGCTGTACGAAGTAGAACACCACCAGTGTGCCAATCAGTATTATTATAATGATTATGAAGACGATACTGTAGATGAATCGTGCCGACTGCTCGTTCTTCAGGTTTTTATTGACCTCGTTCATCGCCCGAGCCTGAATGTTGCGTTCTATGAGCAGTCCTGCGTTCTGTATGCGGTTCAGTTTCTCCATGTCGACGATGCTGTCTTCCATGGCTGCTGCCTTCTCGTGCGCCGTCAGCGCCGCACTGTAGTTGCCCTTGCGTTTGTATAGTTTATAATATAAGTTATAAACCTCAGCTAAATGTTCGTGCGAATTGATGGCGCGTGCAGAGTGCAGCGCCTTGCCCAGATATTCCTGTGCCTTGGTGTCGTTGCCCATTTGGGTGTATATACCAGCCAGGGCAATGAGCGGATTCATTGCGTGCCACTCGTCTTGTGACGACTGCAACTGCTGATAAGCCTTGTCATACTCCGAAATGGCTTTTTCATAGTCGTGCTCTTTCTCGTGTAGCTCACCGAAATAAATGTGGCATAGTGCCACACCGAGTGTGTTGCCAGCCTGCAGATTCAGTCCCATGGACTGGCGATAGTACCTCCATGCCGAGTCCAACTGTTCACGGTGGCTGAATATAAAACCGATGTTGGCATAGTTGATGGCTTGTCCTAAGGCACTGTTCAATTCTCGTTCGCCTGCTAATGCCAGTCGCAGCGCACTGTCGGCACGTGCGTAGTTGCCCAGGGTGAGATAGATGTTGCCCAGTCCATTGAGCGATACCACGCGGTTTTTCTTGGTAGTAAAAGATGTGTCGGCAGACTCTTTGCAGATAGCGAAAGCGCGGTAATGGTAATCTTGAGCCATGTCGAGCATTCCCATTCTCCGATAGACGGTGCCGATATTGTTCAGAGCCTGCACGATCTCTAATGTATCGCCTAAGGTCTCCGCCTGCTTCAGTCCCTCGCTGTGTACCTTCAGTGCCTCGTCAAATCTACTGTCGTTGCGCAGCTCTTTTCCCATCGCTCTGTAGGCAACGATGCTACCTAACATATTTCCCTCACGCTCCATGCGTTTCTGTATCATGGAGAGTGTGTCAATATCGTGAGAAGAGGAGACGATACTGTCCATAGCTTTGCGCTCGGCAAGGGATATCTTCGCTGGTTTCTGTCCACAGGAAGCCAGCATTACATATATAATAAGGTACCACACAAGAGTGGCTGTGCCATGTCTTAGGTTGTACATATAGGCGAGTATTATTGGGTTTTTGTGCAAAGATAACGAATTAAATGGAATATCGGTGATTTTTACTGATATAGACCAATTTTTTTTAAAATTAATTGATGCAAATTGTTTTCTAAACCCAAAACTTATCACTCTGACACACCACAGACATCTCAACGATTCTACGTTTTTTGTGTTCTTGATGTTTTGCTGAAAATCAGCAACTTACGCTGTTTTTATGTCCGATTAGAACAATCCTGTTCATGTTAAAAAGTCGGATTATCACATATTCTTGTCCGATTTTCATAAGATACTTAGCTGAATTTATGCCTAAATTCGCGGCACCAAGACAAAGACTAAAAATTAATAACTTAAAAAATATATGATTATGAGAACATTAAAATCAATCTTGTTAGCTGGCGCAATGCTGCTGGCTATACCTGCGTTCTTCAGTTCTTGTCAAGAGGACGGAACACAGCTTAAGTATAAGGTAGAAGTAACGGTGACCAACGACTTCAGCAAGGTGGTGGATGCCATCAACAATGGTACGCTCAAGAACGAGCAGGCGATAGCAAAGCTTACGGCTGCCATCGACAAGATGAATGCCGACCAGCAGACCAAGTTGCAAGCCATCAAGGACGTGCTCAACTCGGTTAATGCCACTATCGACGCCAAGCTCGCTGTCATCGAGGCTGCCATGAAGGCACAGACCCTCTCTTTGGAAGGCAAGCTGGCTCTTATCGAGGACGCCATGAAGGCGCAGACCCTCACGCTCGAAAAGAAATGCGACGCTCTCGTGGCTGCCATCAAGGCGCTGCCGGACTACACCGAAAAGCTCCAGGCTATCGAGAAGGCTATCAGCGCGCTGCCTGATTACACAGCGAAGCTTGAGGCTATAGAGAAGGCGCTCACATCGCAGACTCTTGCGCTCGCAGAAAAGCTCGGATTCATCCAGGCTGCTTTGGAAGACCAGACCATCGCCATGAAGGAGAAGATGGATATTCTCAAGGGTGTGATTGATGACCAGACAAAGGCTTTAGACCTCAGACTCGGTGCTCTTGAAACAGCCATGAAGAATCAGACATTGGAACTCAAGGACAAGCTCGCCTTGCTCAATTCTACATTGGAGACTCAGACTTTGACATTGGCAAACAAGCTCGAAGCTATCAGTAGTGCAGTTGAGGCTATGCCTGACTACACCTCAAAGCTCGCTGCCATCGAGGCAGCCATCAAGGCACTGCCTAATTATGAGGAACAGCTCAAGGCTCTCAACACGCTCATTGAGGACCAGAACAGCAAGCTCGACGATCAGATTGCCGCACTTGAGGGCATCATGAACGCTATTCCAGACTACAGCAACAAACTCGACGCCATTGAGAATGCTATCAAGGCTATGCCTGACCACAACGCTGCCATCAACAGCATCAAGGACGAAATTGCCAAACTCGTAAAGGCAGTGGAAGACGGAAACAAGAGCGAAGCTGACGCTTTGGCTGAAATCGCCAAGAAACTGGAGGAACTGAAGGCTGCCGGAGGCACTACTACAGAGGTAAAGGATTATGTAGATCTCGGCTTGCCAAGCGGACTGATGTGGAGAAAATACAACGTAGGCGCAAACAGCGAGTATGAAGCTGGCAACTACTATGCATGGGCTGAGACTGTAACAAAGCAGAAATATGATATAATTACATACAAATGGCAAGAATTATTACATAATGTGTTTTCCTACACTAAGTACAACGAGACAGATAAGCTGACATTGCTCCAACCTGAAGATGATGCTGCTACTGCTAATCTCGGCGAGAATTACCGCACACCTACCAAGGAAGAATGGGAAGAACTGTTGGCTAATTGTACTTGGGAGGTCGCAACGAAAACAAATAAAAATAACGAGACAGTTATTGATTACTGGAAAGTGGTTGGACCGAATGGCAATTTCATCATCTTGCCATCTACAGGTTGTTATGGTAGAAGAGGTTGGGATGGTGAGGCCTCTGTCTATCAATCAGCTTTGGTTTGGTCGACTGCTCATTGTTGGACAATTGGTTGGAGTAACAATAATACGAATGTAAAGCCTTTTATGGGAATTACATCTCGTGAATCTGGTTTCTCAGTACGCCCAGTATTTGAAAAGAAATAAAGATTAAAATTCCCGTCAGCCTCAGTGCTGGCGGGGATAAAAAGCCCTCCATAAGAAAAGGGTAGCGTAACAAATTAGAATATAGACTTAAAATCAATAAATTATGAATACAAGACAAACCAAACCGCTCATAGCGCTATCAAATAGCAGATGGGCAAGAGTAGGGCTCAGCGTATTGCTTACATCGCTCTTCACGGTAGGCGCTCAGGCGCAGACCGAGGGTGAGGGCATAGCTGATCCGCCACGTGATACTAATAAGGAACTGCGCACTAATACTTGGAGCATTTACGCTCAGGGAGGATTGTCGTGGGCTAACGGTGTGTGGTATGAGAACTTCGACGCCAAGAAGAGCTATAAGCTGTCGCCGGCAGTAGGTGGCGGCATCGACTTCACCATTCGCCCGTGGGTTCGCATTGGTGCCGACTACATCTGGTCGCGCTACCGCCGTGAGCAACGCTTCTCGACTATCAATACCGAGGTGATGCCTGTAAAGACCTATGGCAACTATGTGATGAATACCCACAGCGTGAAGCTTGGCGCACAGTTCAACTTCATGGAGTTCTGGCCTGCACGTAAGGCACAGTGGTTCAACATCTGGATAGGCACAGGCATAGGCGGAATATTCGCCCGTGGCAATGAATACGGCATGTGGATAAACAACACCATGACCGAGAACGGTACCAACAAGCCGATAGGTAGCAATACCAATATCAATAATGACGGTACCGTCACCATTACGGGCAACGTGAGCACACGCAACCGCCACGAGAACTTCGACAAGCTTTTCATCCCTGCCACGCTGCACATCGAGGCTGACGTGAGCCGTCGCTTCACCTTAGGCGTTAAAGGCGAGATGGACTGGCTGCTCAACCGCAAGGAGGTGGCTCCGAAGCATCTCATCTACGCTATGGCAACCGTTCGCTACAACTTCGTACAGAGCCGTGCACGCAAGCTGCGCAACTATTACGACGGCGAGCTGGCTGCGCTCAACGACCGAACCAACAACCTGCGCCAGGAGGCTGAATCTGAAAAGGCACGCGCCGACCGTGAAGCTGCACTCCGACAGAAGGCTGAACAGCAGAACAGCGACCTTCAGCGACAGCTCGATGACTGCCAGAAGAGCAAGAAGGCTGTAGCGGCTACACAGGAGCACTTCGTACAGTTTGACCACAACAGCTCGTACATGAGCCGTGAGGAAATGGACCGCCTGCGCACGTTTGCACGCAGCGTAAAGGGCGAGAAACTGTCTATCCTTGCCGAAGCAAGCACTCCGGGCCTCCAAGAGTACAACCAGACCCTATCTGAGCGCCGCCTGAAGCGGGTAGTAAAGGTACTGTTGAAGGAAGGTTTCGCTCCTGAGGACCTCCAACCACAGACTGCCATCGGAGCCAAGAACGGCAAAAAGACGTTTGAAGGCAGAAGAGTAACTATCAAGGTAAAAAAGTAATAACTTAAAAAATATACGATTATGAGAACATTAAAATCAATCTTGTTAGCTGGCGCAATGCTGCTGGCTATACCTGCGTTCTTCAGTTCTTGTCAAGAGGACGGAACACAGCTTAAGTATAAGGTAGAAGTAACGGTGACCAACGACTTCAGCAAGGTGGTGGATGCCATCAACAATGGTACGCTCAAGAACGAGCAGGCGATAGCAAAGCTTACGGCTGCCATCGACAAGATGAATGCCGACCAGCAGACCAAGTTGCAAGCCATCAAGGACGTGCTCAACTCGGTTAATGCCACTATCGACGCCAAGCTCGCTGTCATCGAGGCTGCCATGAAGGCACAGACCCTCTCTTTGGAAGGCAAGCTGGCTCTTATCGAGGACGCCATGAAGGCGCAGACCCTCACGCTCGAAAAGAAATGCGACGCTCTCGTGGCTGCCATCAAGGCGCTGCCGGACTACACCGAAAAGCTCCAGGCTATCGAGAAGGCTATCAGCGCGCTGCCTGATTACACAGCGAAGCTTGAGGCTATAGAGAAGGCGCTCACATCGCAGACTCTTGCGCTCGCAGAAAAGCTCGGATTCATCCAGGCTGCTTTGGAAGACCAGACCATCGCCATGAAGGAGAAGATGGATATTCTCAAGGGTGTGATTGATGACCAGACAAAGGCTTTAGACCTCAGACTCGGTGCTCTTGAAACAGCCATGAAGAATCAGACATTGGAACTCAAGGACAAGCTCGCCTTGCTCAATTCTACATTGGAGACTCAGACTTTGACATTGGCAAACAAGCTCGAAGCTATCAGTAGTGCTGTTGAGGCTATGCCTGACTACACCTCAAAGCTCGCAGCCATCGAGGCAGCCATCAAGGCACTGCCTAATTATGAGGCACAGCTCAAGGCTCTCAACGCGCTCATTGAGGACCAGAACAGCAAGCTCGACGATCAGATTGCTGCACTTGAGGGCATCATGAACGCTATTCCTGACTACAGCAACAAGCTCGACGCCATTGAGAATGCTATCAAGGCTATGCCTGACTACGACGCTGCCATCAACGGCATCAAGGACGAAATTGCCAAACTCGTAAAGGCAGTGAAGGACGGAAACAAGAGCGAAGCTGACGCTTTGGCTGAAATCGCTAAGAAGATTGAGGCTCTGAAGGGTGCCGGAGGCTCTAAGCCAAAGCCGATACCAAAGAATTGTGTTGATCTCGGTTTGCCAAGCGGACTGCTGTGGGCTAAGAGCAATATGGGTACAACTGATCCGACAGAAATTGGCGATTACTATGCATGGGGAGAGACTTCTACCAAGAAGAAATATTATATTTCGACCTACAAGTATTATAAAACAACTATATCGAAGATATTGGAGATATTAAAGTACAGTGAGAAAGACTGGAAGACGGTGCTTGATCCCGAAGACGATGCTGCAAGAGCTATTTTAGGTGTAGGCTATCGCATTCCTACACAAGAAGACTGGCAAGAGCTGCTTGACAATTGTAAATGGGAGGCCGTTACTACCACGACAATAAATAATAAAATCATTGCACGATGGAGAGTGACAGGACCTAACGGAAACTCTATCCTTCTACCGCAGACCGGTGGTTACAGAGCTGATGGATTGAATGTCAGTCCTGACAATGACGCCTACTATACTACAGCTAATCTATATCCGGCTGAGAAACTGTCAGATAACAATAAATACAAACGGGCAGTAGCGTTGACATGGCCTTACTCTGCTGAAGGAAGTATCAAGAAGCCAATGCTTGCACCAAAAGCTCGTGATCATGGTGTCGTGGTACGACCGGTATTCGACCGCTACTCAGATAAATAAGTGTCTGATAAAAGATATGATGTAAATCGTGCAAGTGGTGTCTCTGTACGCCCTGTATTAAAAAAATAAATAAAGATTTCAAATTCCCGTCAGCCTCAGTGCTGGCGGGGATAAAAAGCCCTCAATAAGAAAAGGGCAGCGTAACAAACCGCTCATTCCGCTATCAAATAGCAGATGGGCAAGAATAGGGCTCAGTGTATTTCATCATCTTGCCATCTGCAGGTTGGTATGATGGAGCAGCATTCATTGCAAGAAAACAATCGGTGTAAGTTCGGGGCGATGTACCTCCGTATCACTTCCGGCTATGCAGCGACATAAACATTCAAGTAACAAATGGCATCGGGGGCTGCCAACAAAAACCAGAAGTATTATGAAAACTATTTACTCAACTCTCTTCGAGAAAGGACAACATTCCTTTTCTCTACAATCATTGATGCGAACCATGTTGCTTTGCTTCTTCATCGCTGCGGCAACTAACGGACAGGCTCATGAAGTGGACAACATCGACTATGATCTCTACCCCGACGGAACGGCATGGGTGGCGTCTGGCAAGAAGGCTCAGGGCGACGTTACGATTCTGTCGAAAATAGAAGTTGACGGCAAGGAATACACGGTGGTTGGGATTGATTACTACGCCTTCCATTCCAACGAGAGCATCACCTCCATCACATTGCCCGACAATCTGAAGTACATTAACGGCGGAGCTTTTTCATGGTGCAGTAATCTTGAAAACATCAACAATATCCCCAAACACATCGAGGATCTTGGTGAAAAGGGGGAGGTATTCTACGGAACAAAGTTCCTTACCAACGGCATCAAGAATGAATTTTTCGTTTTCTCCGACTAGCTTATAAAATACACGCCCCAAGGCGAAACAGTCAAGGTGACAGTTCCCGAAGGCATATTCGGAATATCTGCAAACGCACTGACAGATGCCGATAACACGGTAGTCTTGCCAAAGTCGTTGCGAGCAGTGTCGGTATTGGCATTCAACTCCGATCTGAAGAACATTGACACTGGCGACAATCCCGTGTACGCTTACAAGGACGGCATACTCTTTTGCGAAGGTACGGCGACATTCTACAAGAACGGACGTTTGGAAAAAGACGAAGTATCGGTAGATGGCATGTGGGCGGATGTCATTTTAAGCAATGCCGTGAAGAATGGTGTCCTTCTGATTCCTGGCAAAGTGGAAACGGCAGGCAACGTCGTTAAACCAGTTGGGGGTGTGAGAAAAGGTGATCTGCCCGGATTGACCTGCGAGAAACTCATCGTGGACGAAGGTGTGAAATATATCACCGCCGATGCTTTCAGATACTATAAACCATTGCAATACGTTGACCTCCCTTCTACGCTTGTGAACATCGGACGACGGGCGTTCGAAAATGCACAAATCGAGTCGTTGGTATGCCGTATGCCACAACCCATGGAAGTGTCTAGTGGCTTCATTAGTTATATAAAGGAGTTCAATTCCAAGGTGTACGTTCCCAAAGCATTGCTCGACACCTACAAGACGGCGGAGACCTGCTGGAGCATTATTCCTGCCGAAAACTTCTACCAGATAGAGGGGAACGTGCCAGAATCTGGCATATTGGCATCGGTGAAGCCAATAGAGAGTGTCGGCAAAGCTACCGTGAAAGCCATCTATACGCTAAACGGCACAAAAGTGAACTCTCTGCAACACGGAATAAACATCGTAAAAATGAGCGACGGCACCGTGCGCAAGGTGATGCACACTGGCGCGCACGAGAAATTGTAAAATATTATTGCCGAAATTTAACACTTGGAAACCACTCCATTTAGAGCGGGAAAATGGCTTCGCGGTGCTGCGAAAGAGCACCGCGAATCGGTTTTCAGCCAAAAACTCTTGCCGTTACTGCCTTATCGCGTTGCCGTTACGGTGCAATCGCGTCGCCGTTACACCGTAATGGCATCGCGATTGCACCGTAACGGCATCGCGATTACACTGTAACGGCAACGCCTTTTTAGCGAATTGGCAACGCCGAGAAACCGTAGAAATCACAATACATTGATAATCAGCTTTTTATCAAAACAGCCCATAATCGCGTCATTTGCGACCAAGAGACCGCTTGGTTGAAAAAAAATCGATTCTCCGGCGACCATTTGTAAACTATTTTCTTCCGAATAAATTGGCGGGCAATGCGCACGGCTTGGCTTCCAATGTACACGAATTGACAAAAAGGGGCACGTTGGCACAATGTTTGTACGACAAAAAACATATTTCATAACCAACAACGACAAAAAACACAATTCATCCATGGACAGAATACACGACCTTTCATTCGGCGGCGAGCGCCCGTTGTTTGGCGCCCACGACGTAAAGCTGGAGAACATAACCGTGACCGACGGCGAGTCGGCGATAAAGTGCTGCCACGACATAGAGTGCCACGACAGCAAGTTTTATGGCAAGTACCCCTGGTGGCACGTGGACCGCAGCCTCATCACGAGTTGCTATTTCGCGGCGGGCTCTCGCTCGGCCATCTGGTACAGCGACGACATGACTATGCGCGACTGCGTGATAGACGGTCCGAAGTTCTTCCGCGAGATGAAGCACCTCTCCTTGGAGAACGTCACCATCAACGATGCCGACGAGACCTTCTGGCATGTCGACGACGTGAAAGTGAACAACGTGACGCTGCACGGCGGCACCTACCCCTTCATGCACTGTCATGGCATCGTCGTGGACGGACTGACGAGCGACGCGAAATATATCTTCCAGTATTGCGGCGACGTGGAGATACACAACGCCCACATCACCACCAAGGACTCGTTCTGGGAGTGCGACAACGTGACGGTCTACGACTCCGACATCGACGGCGAGTACATCGGCTGGCACTCGAAGAACCTGAAGTTCGTGCGCTGCCACCTCAGCGGCGAGCAGATACTGTGCTACGCCGACAACGTGACGCTGGAAGACTGCACCATCGACGAGGCGTGCGACCGCATGTTCGAGGACTGCACGAACCTCAACGTGTCGGTGAAGGGCAAGATAACCAACATCAAGAACCCCATCAGCGGCAAGATAGTGGCCGACGAGATTGGCTCGGTCACCTACGACGAGTTTGCCAAGGGCCACGACACGGAGATTGCCATACGGAAATAGGTTGAAAGACGGCATATATAACAATTATGATGACATACGATTTCGACAAGGTGGTGGCGCGCCGCCACACAGGTTCCTACAAGTGGGACTCCATTCCCGATGACGAGCTGCCCCTGTGGGTAGCCGACATGGACTTCGAGGTGGCACCGGCCATAAAACAGGCATTGGCGGAGCGCGTGGCTCACGGGGTATTCGGCTACACGCAGGTAGGCGACGACTACTATCAGGCCGTGACCGAATGGTTCAAGCGGAGGCACCGCTGGAACATAGACCCACGATGGATGCTCTACACCAGCGGCGTGGTGCCGGCCACGAGTTGCGCCATAAAAGCCCTGACGCTGCCGGGCGAGAAGGTGCTCGTGATGACGCCAGTCTACAACTGCTTCTTCTCATCCATACTCCTGCCGTTGCTCTGCAGAATATCGTTTCTGTTACATCTCCAAGAAATGAGCCGATAAAAAACAGTAATGCAATTTTATAAAAATCACATCCCCTTGCAAATACACTCTTATCCTTTTCCTTTTTCTCTACTTTAGAAGATTTTGGATAAGCTTTATCTATACGCA
>OMFC01000598.1_pt1 | contig 19048 bp, 19 predicted proteins | sample 1645531 | NCBI WGS metagenome assembly OMFC01 (sample SAMEA103958112, study PRJEB25191) | human gut metagenome | biome: human-associated habitat [ENVO:00009003]; feature: intestine environment [ENVO:2100002]; material: feces | place: Germany | collected 2013/2015 | reverse complement strand
AACGGAGCTATAGACTCCCCGCAAAAAGCGAACCGCCATCTACACGTCTACGTGTGGTAGCACCTATAACAATTATACCGAACATTTGTTCTACTTTCAAGATGATTTGGATTAAATTTAAAAAAAATGAAATAATTAGAAGAAATACCTCAAAATATAGTACAAATTTATCATTCCAAAAATTCTTATGAGAAAAGCGCAATATAAACCAAAAACCAACTAAATTAAACCTAAAACCATGTCGTATTTTGTCGAAAACTGCTAATCACCTATCAATATTAAAAGTTCTAATAGAAATCTTCAAAATACTAGTACGTAACGCGCCTAGAATATTGATATATTATATGGAAAAATTAACCCACCAACAAAAACAAAGAGAAAAATTTCGTAAAAAACGAAAAAAATTTCAAAAGAAAGACAAAAAGAAGTTCTATGAAAAATATAGTTGATGGAGGGGAACAAATATTTGAGAACAATGTACTATGAACAGAAAGGACTTATTAACCTCGATGATATCGTAGATATATTTATTGAGGTGGGAAATATACACAATTACCTGGAAAATGCAGCCTTGCGGATTTTGCTTTTTGGCAATCCTGAGCTGAATTTTTATCAGTGCCGATTATTAGTATTGAAGTACGGAGAATCACTTTCACAGGATGATTTGCACGGGCGGATGGTATTTATGAGAATGATACAGCTGCTGGAAGTTAACACAGTTTAAAATAAGATGAGAATTTCTTTTTTGACCGGGCAACCGGTCTTTCTTTTTTGCACAAATGGTGTTATAATTTTGGAAAAATTATGTTGATTACTCATAGCTTTAAAAAAGAAGCATTGCATTGTGTTTAATTAAGCCAAAGCATGATAATCCAATCAAAGAAAAGAGGACAAAAATGAACATCGTAGTACTTGCCGGAGGGCTCAGCACAGAGAGAGATGTTTCCTTCAAGACAGGAAGCATGGTAGCTAAGGCACTCAAAGAGAACGGCCACAAAGTTATATTATTGGATGTATTTATGGGATATAGTGACAGGGAGGAGGACCTGACAGGTATATTTGACCGCGCGGACGAGATAAGCGTGCAGGTCAGTGATATTCCGACAGAGGCACCTGACCTCGCAAAGGTAAAGGCTTCCAGAAAGGACCAGTCACCTTGCTTCTTCGGACCAAATGTCATCAAAATGTGTCAGATGGCGGACATTGTTTTCATGGCTCTCCACGGAGAAAACGGAGAGAACGGAAAGATACAGGCAGCATTTGACCTCTTCGGTGTCAAATATACAGGCAGCGATTATTTAAGCTCAGCCATCGCCATGAACAAGGAGACATCAAAGCAGTTCTTCCTTGCAAACGGTATCCCTACTCCAAAGGGTATTTCCATGACAAGAGCGACCAGACAGGACGATATCACAAAGCTTGACCTGACACTTCCATGCGTTGTAAAGCCATGCTGCGGCGGTTCAAGCATCGGTGTCACTATCGTTAGGGATGCGGCAGAGTTCAAGGCGGCACTTGACGATGCCTTCAAGTGGGAAAATGAGCTGGTTATCGAGGAATTTGTACAGGGCAGGGAGTTCTCTGTCGGCGTTATCGAGGGCAAGGCTCTTCCTATTATAGAGATTGCACCGAAGGAGGGCTTCTACGATTATAAGAACAAATACAAGGCGGGCAGTACAGTAGAGACATGTCCGGCCGAGCTTCCTGAGCAGGTGACAAAGGATATGCAGCACTATGCCGAGGAGGTTGCGCGCGTTATCGGGCTTGACACATATTCACGCTCAGACTTTTTGCTCAATGACAAAAATGAGATGTTCTGCCTCGAGGCAAACACACTGCCGGGCATGACTCCGACCAGTCTTCTGCCACAGGAGGCAGCGGTTATCGGTATGAGCTTTAATCAGCTCTGTGAGCATCTGATTGACATATCTTTGAAAAAATATGAGGTGTAGCATGTCGGATAAGTACATGAAGAATCTTACATTTGCAAATATCGCAAAGGCTTGCGAGGGCAGATACATAGGCGATGAGACACAGCTCGATACGACAATCACCGGCGCAGTCATAGACAGCAGACAGGTGAAGGAGGGCTATCTTTTTATCCCGATAAAGGGAGAAAGGGTGGACGGACACAAATTCATTCCGACTGTGTTTGAGCAGGGGGCGGCAATTGTGCTCTCTGAGCATGAGCTGACGGATCCGGCAGGCCCATATGTGCTTGTTGAATCAACCACCGATGCCATGAAAAAGCTCGCTGCATTTTACAGAAAAAGCCTTGATATCAAGGTGGTGGGTATCACCGGAAGTGTCGGCAAGACCAGCACCAAGGAGATGATATCATCAGTCCTTGAGCAGAAATACAGCGTCCACAAGACCGCAGGCAATTTCAACAACGAGATTGGTCTGCCACTCACCATTTTCGGAATCAGGGAAAGCCATCAGGTAGCAGTGCTCGAGATGGGCATATCTGATTTTGGCGAGATGCACAGACTTTCTACTATGTCTTGCCCGAATGTCATGGTCATCACCAATATCGGCTACTGCCATCTGGAGTTTTTGGGCGACAGGGATGGTGTGCTTAAAGCAAAGACAGAGTGCTTTGAGCATATGATGCCGGATGCGGTCGCAGTGCTGAATGCAGATGACGACAAGCTGGCCACAGTGCAGACGGTAAATGGAAAGCCTGCCATATACTATGGCAAGGAATCAGCTTCAGGCGTTCATAAATCAGTATATACCACAAATATTGAAAACCTGGGCTTCGACGGCATGAAGGCTCATTTTGTCACTCCGGAGGGTGAGTTTGATGCACAAATCCACATCCCGGGTGAGCACAATGTATACAATGCCATGGCGGCAGCGGCTGTCGGATTGCAGCTTGGCCTCACAATAGCTGAGATAAAGTCAGGAATCGAGAAAGCAGAGACAATCGCAGGGCGTACCAATTTCATCAAAACACACGGCATGACAGTGATAGATGACTGCTACAATGCAAATCCTGTATCCATGAAATCCTCTATCGAGGTGCTTTCACATGCAAAGGGCAGGACAATAGCAGTGCTTGGCGACATGGGCGAGCTTGGAAGCGATGAGAAAAAGCTGCACCATGAGGTAGGCGAAGCAGTTGGAGAGAATCATATCCATACACTTTTTGCCGCAGGAGAGCTGGCAAAGGAATATGCAGCCGGAGCCGCAGAGAAATCGTCCGATGTAGACATCCACTATTTCGAGGATAGGGAAACCATGACACAGGAGCTTCTTTCATATGTGAAGGAGGGCGACACCATACTGGTGAAGGCATCGCACTTCATGGAGTTTCCGAAGGTGGTAGAGGCTCTGAGTAAGTAAAATCAGGTAAAATCAATCGGGTAGAAATTAATTCGATATTTAATAATTGCGAGGAATGGATATTCTCCAAGCCTCATAATATTATAAAAGAAAGAGAGAAAAATAATGGCACAGAATCCAATCGTAACAATCACAATGGAAAATGGCGATGTAATCAAGGCGGAGCTTTATCCGGAAATCGCACCAAACACAGTAAACAACTTTATCAGCTTAATCAATCACAACTTCTATGACGGAGTATGCTTCCACCGTGTAATCAAGGGCTTCATGCTCCAGGGCGGAGATCCTGACGGAAACGGTACAGGCGGCCCTGGTTATGAAATCAAGGGTGAGTTCACACACAACGGTTTCAAAAATGACTTAAAGCACACAGCCGGTGTACTTTCAATGGCACGTACCATGATACCTGACTCAGCAGGCAGCCAGTTCTTCATCATGCATCAGGATGCACCACATCTCGACGGCGAGTATGCGGCATTTGGCAAGGTGATCGAGGGCATGGATGTGGTAAACAAGATCGCAGAGGTGCGCACAGACTACATGGACAAACCACTTGAGGCTCAGGTCATGAAGACAGTTACAGTTGAGACCTTCGGAGTGGACTATCCGGAGCCGGAGACAGTTTAATGATAATAATTATTGATGAGGCAAGCGCAAAACTTGCCTCTTTTTACTATCATGACGAGATATTAAAGCCACAGTGGAAGCGTGCAGTAGAGATGACATCTGCTCCCGCCAACTACATCTGGATAGTATCAAACAGGCAGCAGAAGCAAATAGCCGACTCGCTCGGCATAGCATCAGTAGGAGAACCGCAGTGCGGCACGCGCTATGCAGTCGAGAGTCTTGCAGAGCTTGATATTGAGTATCTGGAGCGGGTGCGCAGGCGGTATAATCACATCCCGTGGGACATCGGCGAGACAGACAGGTGCCTGATACGTGAGCTGTCCCTGTCAGACCTTCCTGCGCTCTATGAGCTCTATGACAAGCCTGGCATGACAGACTTTGTGGAACCGCTTTACGACTACGAGACAGAGCTTGAATACCAGAAAGCATATATAGAGAACATGTATGGCTTTTACGAGTATGGCATGTGGCTTGTATTTTCCAGGGAAACAGGTAAGCTGATAGGCAGGGCAGGGCTTGAGCATGATGAACTGGGCTATATGATAGCGCCGGAATTATGGAACCAAGGCTATGCCACGGAGGTATGCCGCTTCATCATAGACTACGCGCGCGAAAACACAGACTTTGAAGAGCTTTACTGCCGGATAGACGAGAGAAATGAGGCATCGGTGCGTCTTGCCAAAAAGCTTGGATTTACAAATAGCGGGCATATGGATGATGATATAAACGCTTCCATATATAGAAAAAACATAAAAAACAATGAAAAACATTGAAAAATATGCAATTAGGCAATAAAATATAAACATAGTTTAACGATTTGGAGGACGAAAAAATGAAACAATACGCATACGGAGTAGATATAGGTGGAACAACTGTAAAGATGGGCTTTTTCGAGACAACAGGAAAGCTTGTCGATACATGGGAGATTCCTACACGCACAGAGAATTCCGGCGAGCTCATCCTGCCTGATATCGCAGCATCCATCAAGGAGAATAACGAGAAGCATGGCATAGAGATGGGTGACATCGAGGGCGTAGGCATGGGAGTGCCGGGACCTGTAAAGGATGACGGAACAGTATTAAGATGTGTCAACCTCGGCTGGGGCGTGTTCAACGTGGCACAGTCACTCTCAGTGCTGTGCGGCGGCATCAAGGTAAAGGCCGGAAACGATGCCAACGTAGCTGCACTCGGTGAGATGTGGCAGGGTGGCGGAAAGGGTCATCAGGATGTAGTCATGATCACACTCGGTACAGGCGTAGGCGGAGGAATCATCCGCGAGGGCAAAATCGTAGCCGGAGTAAACGGAGCAGGCGGAGAGATAGGACATATGCCTATGGTAGATGATGAGTCAGAGTGCTGTGGCTGCGGCAAGAAGGGCTGCTTAGAGCAGTATGCATCAGCAAACGGTCTCGTAAGAGTGGCAGAGAGATACATTGCAGCACACAGGGATGTGGCAACAAAGCTTGATTTAAATGCAGGCTTCACAGCCAAGGATGTATGCGATGCGGCAAAGGCAGGAGATGCAGCGGGCATTGCGGCAGTAGAGCAGTCTATGAAGCTTCTCGGCAAGGCAATGGCAGCAGTAGCATGCGTTATGGACCCTGAGGTATTTGTTGTAGGCGGAGGCCTTTCAAAGGCGGGCAGCATCATCATTGATACAGCAGCAAAGTACTATAAAGAATATGCTTTCCATGCAAGCCGTGAGACAGAGATCAAGCTTGCCACACTCGGCAACTCAGCAGGCATGTATGGCGGAGTAAAGATGGTTATCGGCTAACAACATAAGATTGCAATTTTTAAAGAAATAAAATATAATGGCTACTAAAGATACACTACAATCGAGGTGAGACTATTGGCAGATTACTCAACAGAAGAATTAGAAAAAATAGCGGACAAATTTCGCTCAGATACCAGCGGTATAAGGGGAACAAAGGATTTTACGAGCCCTGAGGAGCTTTATGATGAGCTGAAAAAGGAAATCAAAAAGTATCATCCGTCGGATGACACGAGCCTTGTGGACAAAGCCTACAGGGTAGCTTATGATGCCCATAAGGGGCAGGCGCGTAAGTCAGGAGAGCCTTATATCATACATCCGCTGTGTGTTGCCATAGTACTCGCCGAGCTCGAGCTGGATAAGGAAACCATTGCAGCAGGACTGCTCCATGATGTGCTGGAGGATACCATCATGACCATGGATGAGATGCGTGCGGAGTTTGGAGACGATGTCGCACATCTGGTGGATGGTGTCACGAAGTTAAAACACCTGCATCTGACAGACAGCACCAAGGATCCGAAGGACAAGAATGCGGACAGGCTTGAGATGCAGGCTGAGAATCTGCGCAAGATGTTTCTCGCCATGGCAAAGGATATCAGGGTCATCCTCATAAAGCTGGCAGACAGACTGCACAATATGCGTACACTCAAGTACCAATCTAAGGAGGCACAGCAGCGTATCGCCAGAGAGACACAGGATATCTACTGCCCTATCGCACAGCGACTTGGTATCAGCAAGATAAAGATAGAGCTCGAGGACCTTTGTATGAAGTACCTCTATCCGGATGCATATTACGATCTGGTAGAGAAGGTAGCACTAAGAAAGACAGAGCGCGACACCTACATCCAGGGTCTGGTAAACGATGTCAAGAAGTATGTTTCGGATGCCGGCATCAAGGCAGAGATATACGGCAGGGCAAAGCATTTCTTCAGTATATATAAGAAGATGGTCAATCAGGACAAGACTATAGACCAGATATATGACCTTTTTGCCATCAGGATTCTGGTGGATACCATACCGGACTGCTACGCAGTGCTAGGTATCATACATGAGAAGTATAAGCCTATACCGGGCCGTTTCAAGGACTATATTGCCATGCCGAAGCAGAACATGTACCAGTCGCTTCACACGACACTCATAGGCCCGAGCGGACAGCCGTTTGAGATACAGATACGTACCTATGAGATGCATCGTACAGCTGAGTACGGTATCGCAGCGCACTGGAAGTACAAGGAAGCAAACAACGGCAATGCCACTACCACCACTGTCACAGAGGAGGAGAAGCTCAGCTGGCTGCGCCAGATACTCGAGTGGCAGCAGGACATGTCGGATAATAAGGAGTTTATGACTTTATTAAAGAGTGATTTAAATTTATTCTCCGACAATGTATTTGCATTCACACCGTCCGGCGATGTAAAGAACCTGCCAAAGGGCTCCACACCTATAGACTTTGCCTACAGCATACACTCTGCGGTCGGCAACAAGATGGTCGGTGCCAAGGTAAACGGCAAGCTGGTGCCGATAGACTATGTCATCAAAAACGGTGACCAGATAGAGATAATCACCTCACAGAACTCCAAGGGACCAAGCCGTGACTGGCTCAAGGTCGTAAAGAGCACACAGGCCAAGAACAAGATCAACCAGTGGTTCAGAAGTGAGCTCAAGGAGGAGAATATACAGCACGGCAAGGATCTGATAGCAGCCTATGCCAAAGCAAAGGGTATCAACTTTGCTGAAATAAATAAGCCTGAGTATCAGGAGAAAATACGCCGCAAATACGGCTTCCACGACTGGAATTCATGCCTTGCAACCGTCGGCCACGGCGGACTCAAGGAGAGCCAGATAGTCAACAGGATGTACGACGAGTACAAGAAGGATCATGTGGTGCCTGTGACAGATGCAGAGGTGCTTGGCAGCATTGCAGAAAAGCAGCAGGCGGCGGCAGGCACACAGCCCGAACACAAGTCAAAGAGCGGTATTGTGGTACACGGACTCTATGACGTGGCTGTGCACTTCTCGAAGTGCTGCAATCCTGTTCCGGGAGATGAAATAGTGGGTTTTGTCACAAGAGGCCGAGGCATCTCCATCCACAGGACAGACTGCGTGAATATCATCAATCTGTCCAAGATAGAAAAGGACAGGCTCATAGAAGCAGAGTGGCAGGATACAGCCCTAATGGACAACGGTGCCGAGTATCAGGCAGACCTAAAGATATTCTGTCATGACAGGCCGGGACTGCTCGTAGATATCACAAAGATATTTACCGAGAAGGAAATCAATATCAGTGGTATCCAGTCCAAGACCAGCAAGCAGGGCATCGCTACAATCGAGGTATTTTTCAATATCAAAGGCAGGGACCAGATAAAGGTTCTAGTGGAGAAGCTCAGACAGATAGAAAGTGTAATAGACGTAGAGAGGACCACCGGCTAAATCCCGGTGGTTCTTGCGTGAAGCATAACATATAACAGACAAGGAGTACACTCATATGGTAAATATGAAGATAGACCACTTCGTAGTGGGACCGGTGCAGACCAACTGCTACTTTGTCACCAATATAAAGACAAAGGAAATGATAATAATAGACCCGGGCGCGTGTGCGGATCAGCTCGCCAAAAAGGTGGATGAGTCAGGCGCAAAGCCAGTAGCAATACTGCTTACACATGGACACTTTGACCATGCCACGGATGCAAAGCCGCTCGCAGACCGCTACGGCGTCAAGATATATATCCATGAGGCAGACAAAGCCACACTCGATGACCCGCAGCTCAATGTCAGCTATATGATGGGTCAGTCAAAAACATTTTATGCAGATGTATTTTTGAAGGATAAGCAGGAAATTGATATTGCGGGCTTTCACATAGTAGTGCTTCACACACCGGGGCATACACCGGGCGGCTGCTGCTATTATTTCCCGTATGAGGACGTGATCTTTACTGGTGATTCGCTGTTTTGCGGCTCGATCGGACGTACGGATTTCAAGGGCGGCAGCATGTCAGACCTAGTGCGCACAGTGAAGGAAAAAATCATGACACTGCCTGAGCATACAGAGGTGTACCCGGGCCACAACGACACAACAACCATAGAAAACGAGAGGATGTATAACCCTTACTTATGATAGTAGTAGTATTTAATAAACCGGATTTTGAATATGATGTGCACTCACTGCTCAAGGAGTTTTTCCCACAGGAGGACGTGCAGATGTACTATAGCTGCCCACCTGATGAGGTGGAGGGGAAAAACCTGGCCTGCACACACCACGAGATGACAGCTGATGGCGTAAAGGAATTTGCGGATGCCTCACAGGTATTTAAGATAGACTATGTGGGCGATGAAATTGCAGTGGAGTGGACGGTGAATAGAGCCGGAAAAAGAATCTGCACAAAAATATCCGTAAACAGTGTAGACCGCAAGGAAACTAAAAACCGCCTCAAGCTTGCCCTGTATTCCATGATAGAAAAGGGCACAGGAAAGAGCCTTCCGTGGGGCACACTCTCAGGCATCAGACCGACCAAGATAGCCATGAAATGCATAGAGGACGGCATGAGCGATAAGGAAACCTACGACTATCTGAAGAAAACCTACCTCGCAAGCGATGAGAAAATCGACCTCTCAATAGGCATAGCAAAACGTGAGAAGGCACTGCTCGATAGGGTGGACTATGACAACGGCTACAGCCTGTACATAGGCATACCCTTCTGCCCGAGCACCTGTGCATACTGCTCGTTTACGTCATACCCGCTGGGTGTGTGGAAAAACCGCGTAGACGATTACCTCGATGCACTCGAGAAGGAGATAGACTACACGGCACAGAAATTCTACCACAAGAAGCTAAACTCCATCTACATAGGAGGCGGCACACCGACCACACTAAGCCCTGCGCAGCTTGACAGGCTTATCAGAAAAATCAAATGCAGCTTTGATTTAAAGGACTGCCTGGAATTTACCGTGGAGGCAGGCAGACCGGACTCCATCACGAGAGAAAAGCTCCTGGCACTGAAGAAAAACGGCATCAGCCGTATATCAGTAAATCCGCAGACCATGAAGCAGCAGACACTTGATATAATAGGAAGACACCACACGGTAGACGATACGATAAATAGCTTCAAGCTCGCGCGTGAGCTGGGCTTTGACAACATAAACATGGACCTCATCATGGGACTTCCCGAGGAGACACTCGATGATGTAAGGCACACAATGGAGCTGGTGAAGGAGATGGCACCTGACAACGTCACCATCCATTCACTCGCAGTAAAGCGAGCTGCAAGACTCACCATCTTCAAGGACCGCTACAGTGATATGCAGATGGTCAACACCCAGGAGCATATGGATCTCTGCGCAGCCTACTGTAAGCAGATGGGGCTTGAGCCATACTACCTCTACAGACAGAAGGGCATGGCAGGTAACATGGAAAACGTAGGCTATGCGGGAAAGGGCAAGGCCGGCGTATATAACATACTAATCATGGAGGAAAAGCAAACGATTGTGGCGTGCGGAGCCGGAGCAAGCACCAAGCGCGTCTGGCCTGTACCGAATCCGGATGGCACACACCGCATCGACAGATGCGAGAATGTCAAGGATGTAGGGCAGTATATCGCAAGGATTGATGAGATGATAGAGAGGAAGCAGAGGCTGTTTGAGGAAAAATAAGCAGTATGATATATAATAATGTATAATATTGGTGCTGTAATACCATAGTGATTAGCGAATGTGTCAAAAATTATAAAGAAAACCTAATATTCATTGACAAAGAATTAAAAATGAGTGAAAATAAATTACTGAAAAACACTGATTAGATACAGAAAAGGATACAAATAACCGAATAAAACAAAACAGGCTAAAATAATTCGGGGGAGGACAAAGGTACCTCCCCCATAGTAGGTATAGAGGGAAATAAAAGATACCACAAGGAGAATTTGGAAAGAATGTACAGAAAGAAAGGCAGAGGATGGGCAAAGCATATAGATTTTATGCTTTATGTAGCAAGACTAGCGCTCAAGAGCTTTATTTCTTCAATATACTAGTGGGAGATATGAGTCTGGTAGGCACCAGACCACCGACACTCGATGAGTGGGAGAAGTATGAGCCACACCATAGAGCCAGAATGTCATTCAGACCGGGACTGACCGGACTATGGCAGGTGAGTGGCAGGAGCAATATCACGGACTTTGAGGAAGTGGTGAAGCTGGATACCCAGTATATTAGGGAGTGGAGTGTTAAGAATGATTTGAGGATTATTTTTAAGACAATTACAGGCGTATTAAAGAGTGATGGAGCAGTTTAAAGACGTGAACAGACGAAAGAGTAAGCATAAAGAAAAACTTAATATTGCTATGTTTGGTCAAAAAAGAATTCCATCAAGAGAAGGCGGAGTTGAAATAGTGGTTGAAGAACTTTGCTCAAGGATGGTTGCACAAGGGCATAATGTGACATGCTACGACAGAGGTGGTCATCATGTGAGTGGTTCTGAATATGATTCAAAACGACTTAAAGAATATAAAGGAATTAGGCTTAAAACAGTCCCAACAATAGAGAAAAAAGGTCTTGCAGCTGTATCATCATCCTTTTTTGCAGCATTATGTTGTGCTTTTGGCCGGTATGACATTGTTCATATTCATGCAGAGGGACCGGCATTTTTCGCGTGGTTGCCAAAACTATTTGGTAAAAAAGTGATTGTAACAATTCATGGATTGGATTGGCAACGTGAAAAATGGAAAAGTGGATTTGGTTCAAAATTTATTCATCAGGGTGAAAAGAATGCTGTGAAGTATGCGGATGAAATTATTGTGCTGAGTAAAGGCGTTCAAGATTATTTTGAGAAAGAGTATGGAAGAAAAACAGTGTTCATTCCAAATGGAGTGAATAGACCAAAAATCCAAGAAGCTGAATTAATTACAGAAAAATATGGTTTGGAAAAAGATTCTTACATATTGTTTTTAGGACGATTAGTTCCGGAAAAGGGGATTAGATATTTGGTTGAGGCATTTAAGAATGTTAAGACTGATAAGAAGCTGGTAATAGCAGGTGGTTCAAGTGATACAGACTCATTTATGAATGAATTAAAGGATCTAGCAAAAGATGATGACAGGATTATTTTTACAGGATTTGTTCAGGGGCAGATATTGAAGGAACTATATAGTAAGTTTTGGTGTTTTTTGCATTATCGATTCTACCGTTGAATCTGGCAAACTATTTTAAACAGCTATACCAAGCAACGGGGGAATTCTCTCTTTACGGGAAAATCATGAATGCAAATACGATTTTGATCTTTTTTGCAAACATGATGTGGGTATACTTAATTAAAACAGATAATGCACAATGTTTTCTATTTAGTAACGTCATTGTGTATTTTATCGTGTGGATTGCCTTGGAATTGAATTGCAAAAAACTTGTTGCAGGCGAGCATAGAGGAACTTCTTTCTCTTTAAATGAGTTATTAAATAATATTAAAGGTGGTATTTTGCTGACAGTCGGAAATTTGTCATCTGTTGTGCTTACGAGTATGGATCGATGGTTTGTTAAGGCTTTGATGACTACGTTGGCATTTGCACAGTATTCGTTTGCTGTTAGTATGGAGAACTTTATGAATGTTGCAGTTACGCCAGTGACTACAACATTATATAATTATTTCTGTAAGGCCACTGATAAATCACAGATACGAAAAACAAGAAATTATGTAATGGTTTTTGCAGCTGCAATTGTTTCGTGTGCTTTTCCTGCAAGGTTTATTTTAGAGATATATTTGACGAAATATATTGATTCAGCTAAAGTTATGTTTTTGCTTTTTGCGGCTCAGATTTTTTATATTGTCATAAAAAGTGTATATGTTAATTTGTATAAAGCACAGAAAAAACAAAATATTTATTTCATAAAACTAATGATGATTATTGTTGTAGGATTTATATTTAACATTGTCTGCTATGGAATCTATAAGGTTAAGGAAAGTTTTGCAGTAGGGACACTGTTATCAGCAATTTGTTGGTATTTTCTATGTCTGCCTGATTTTAAATGGATGGAATACAATACCAAAGAGAAATTGTATCCTTTTATTCAAACATGTGCCTTTTTGGTGTGTGGATTTTGTTTTAGTGCAGTTCCTGGATTTTTAATCTATATTTTTGAAATCGCAGTAGTGTCTTATGTTTCATTTCCGAGAGAAGTACGTGAGTTTTCAACTAAGGTGAAGATTCGTATTAGTGGTTTGAAACGTTAAGCTGGAAGGATAAACATGCATAACTACTGAATATATAAATGTCTTTCTGTTATATAGTACTTTAGCTGCTTTTTGCACATTTTAACTTGGAGTTTCTGCTTTTTTGCAGACAAAAAATTGGATTTTAAGAGATGAGAATAAGATGACAGAAGTAATTAAGATACTCAATAATATTATAACTAACGTACTGACTGCCCTATACAGACCATGTGGCTTTTCACTTCTTTTGTCTTTTTTTTCTATGTTTTTTTACTTATATGCGTATCGACCAATTAATGTTGGAAAGGGATGGAAGGCTGCAATTATTGTGTGGCACGATACTTTTAAGGAATCAGCGTTGTTCCGTAAATTGTTTCTTTTGTGTTTTGTTACTTCGCTCATTTTATTTAAGACTCTCCTAAATAGAGATCTATGGATGAACCCGTTATCTAACGTTATGGGAGGTTGGAGCATTTGGGAAACAGTGAATGGAAAAAAGAAGCTTACAACAGAATGTATTGAGAATGTGATTATGATGATGCCATTTAGTGCTACGTTGATATGGACATTTGGAGAAAGGCAGAGGATGATTTGGAAAGGCATAAAGATAACTTTTTGTTTTTCTGTATCCATAGAATTTCTTCAATTGTTTTTGAGATTGGGCACATTTCAGTTATCAGATATCTTTTATAACACATTGGGGGGATGTTTAGGAAGTGTAATATATGGGGGATGCTGGAAAATGATAGGCAAGCAACAATGATTTTCACCTATTAGACTTTTAGTAGAAGAAGTGAAGAAACGAATGAAAGGTATTATTTTAGCAGGAGGTTCAGGCACACGCCTGTACCCATTAACAAAAGTAACAAGTAAACAGCTTTTGCCAATCTACGACAAACCGATGATTTATTATCCGATGTCCGTTCTGATGAACGCTGGCATCCGCGATATTTTGATTATTTCCACACCGCAGGATACTCCTCGTTTCGAGAATCTGCTGGGAGATGGACACCAGTTTGGTGTGAATCTGACCTATGCGGTTCAGCCGTCTCCAGATGGACTGGCACAGGCTTTTATCATTGGTGCTGATTTCATCGGAAACGATTCTGTGGCTATGGTGTTGGGCGACAACATTTTTGCGGGCCACGGATTGAAGAAGAGATTAAACGCAGCGGTGGAAAAGGCAGAAAACGGCAAGGGCGCAACGGTGTTTGGCTATTATGTGGACGATCCGGAGCGATTCGGTATTGTTGAGTTCGACAAGAACGGTAAGGCCATTTCTATCGAGGAAAAGCCAGAACATCCGAAGAGCAACTACTGCGTGACTGGTCTGTACTTCTATGATAACCGTGTAGTCGAGTTTGCCAAGAATCTGAAACTGTCTGCCCGTGGTGAATTAGAAATTACCGATTTGAACCGTATGTATCTGGAAGATGGTACTCTGAATGTGGAATTGCTAGGTCAGGGCTTCACTTGGCTGGATACAGGTACACATGAGAGCCTGGTGAATGCCACCAACTTCGTAAAGACTGTCGAGCAGCATCAGCATCGTAAGATTGCTTGCCTGGAAGAAATCGCATATCTGAACGGATGGATCAGCAAGGATGAGCTGATGGAAGTCTATGAGGTCATGAAGAAGAACCAGTATGGTCAGTATCTGAAGGATGTCATGGACGGCAAGTATCAGGAACATCTGTATTGATAAAAGAAGAAACAACGATGAAAGAAACGATTGATTTACTTGGAAAGATCCTCACAAATATCCTGACTGCTCTCTATGAGCCGTTTGGATTCTCGCTCCTGCTTTCCTTTTTGGCTATGTTTTTCTATCTGTATGCGTATGAGCCAATACATGCTGGCAAAGGCTGGAAGAATGCCATAGTGACATGGTATCAGAAGTTCAAAGAGAGCGTGTTCTTCCGGAGGTTGTTTTTCTTAGCTTTTGTGACCTCACTTATTCTGTTCCGAACCCTGTTAAACCGCAATCTTTGGATGAATCCTTTATCCGATGTCATGGGTGGCTGGGGCATCTGGGAGACAGTGAAAGGTGAACAGAAGCTGACCACCGAGTGCATCGAGAACGTAATCATGATGGTACCGTTTTCAGCAGTAGTGGCGTGGACGTTCGGAGAGAAGATAGGAAGCGGCTGGAAGAAGATACTGTGGCAAAGCGGAAAGATAGCATTTATCTTTTCTGTAAGTATTGAGATGCTACAATTATTGCTTCGCTTGGGAACATTACAGCTATCAGACATCTTCTACAATACAGTCGGTGGAATGATCGGCGGATTGATGTATTGTGCGGTGATAAAGGTAAGAAAGCGTCTGTAAAACTGGATGAAATTGTGATATACTGGGAGCGGTAGCTCCCTACGCTGCTCTGATAAGTTACACACCTCTCCGTGGTGAGCAGCAGGCAACGGTCTTATGACTGGCTAAGAATGCGAGGGAAGAAGATTAGCTGAGGAGGATACAGTCTATGAAAAGAATAGCCCTGTGTATTGGCAATGATGCGTACTCTATTCTGCCAGCCCTGAATTGCGCTATAGCTGATGCAACAGCTATGGAAAAAGAACTAAAGGCTCTTGGCTTTGACACGGAATTAAGGACGGATCTTGATAGAACTGGTTTAGCAGATGCAATTTTTTCATTTGCAGATAAAATAGAGAATTATGATGCTGCTCTTATATACTATGCTGGACATGGCTTCCAAGTTGACGGAGACAATATATTGGCCCCGATTGAACTTGATATCCAAGCTAGACCCGAATTGGTAAAATATAATGCTTTCCCGTTATCTGAATTAACTGAAGTTTTAAATCGATTTCCAAATCAAACCAAAATAGTCATCCTTGATGCTTGTAGAGAAATTATTGGGCATAGAGGCGCGATAAAGGATTTTGCACCAATTTCAGCTCCACAAGGTTCAGTTATTGCTTTTGCAACATCTCCTGGACAATCGTCAAAAGAAAATGTGTGGACTGGACATGGATACTATACAGAGGCATTATTGAAGTATATGTCCCTGCCAAGGGTGCCGATAGAAACAACATTTAAAAAAGTAAGAGAATTCCTCTTTGCTAAAACGAGCGGAAAACAGATTCCTTGGGAGCATACATCGCTTGTTGGAGAGTTTTATTTTAATCCAGATACAATTTATGATGGTGCGGCATACAGTTTAGAAGCTTACAGTGATAATAGATTTAGATTTAGCACTGATAGTAAAATTAAAGGAATTGTTGATGGATTGAAAAGCCACTCGTGGCCACAACAGGAACCGGCAGTGCAATCTGTAAATGGAATTGATTTTCAGACTGCAAGTGGTAATGAACTGTTCGTTTTGGGACGAAATATTTACCAAGCGGCAGACGGAAACAGTTATGCTTGTCACAGATTTATAGATGGATTTTCGGAAAACAGTAAAATACCAACGCAAGCAAAATTACATATCTTGAATGGTATGGCTTATGAGATATATTTTGACTCATCAAATAAAATCCGAAATCTTTTTAAGTTGGGATATTATCAGAAGATCATAGACTATTTGGAACAGGCAGAGTTTTACGGGAGCAGAGACTTTATTGCGGCAAAATTAAGTTCAGTATCTGATAGACCAATTTATATTCCGGGTCAAAATGAAGCGATGGAATTTGTGATTCAGACACACAGTGAAGATATGGACAGATGTGTGGATAATATTACATATCATGGGAAATCAGTATTTTATGATGAAGAGGGAGTTGAAAAGCCGAAAACAATGGATTTTCCGAAAAAAACAACTAGCTATAGGTTGATGCAGGAAATTGCTGGAAAGGTTGCAGCTCCGATAGATAGAATAAAGCTACAATATGATACAGAATTAGGTGCAGATGCAAGCGTTATTATTCCACAATACGGTTTTGAAATCAAGTTTTAAATTAATACAGAAATGAGGTATACGTCTTATGCCCAGAACGAAAGGCAGCAAAAACCGTCCCAAAATCAATACCACCAACGACTACGCATCTCAGATTGCTGAGAAGCAGGAGACTATTGCGTCTCTGAATACCGAGATCGCATCCATCCAGAAAGCGATTGAAGAGCAGAAGAACACACTGAAAGAGAAGAAGACTGCTCTGAAGAAGGCCGAAAAAGAAGTGGCATCCATGGAATCGAAGAAGGCAAAGGCAGATGCTAAGGCCGCTGAAGAAGCGAAGAAGACCGAAGCAGAGGCTGTGCTGAAGAAGCTGCTGGCCAGCGGCATGAGTGCGGATGAAATCCTCGAAAAACTGAAATGAGATCGGCCGTGTGGACAAACTGAATTCCAGAAGTTCACACGGTTTTTTTGAAGGTCGCTATATAGTTTATAACGGAAATAAAAGAAATGGAGTGTGACATAAAATGAATTTATCAAAAATACACCACATTGCAATCATCGTATCTGACTACGAAGCCGCAAAGAATTTCTATGTGAACAAACTGGGATTCTCTGTCATCAGAGAAAACTATCGCCCGGAGCGTAAGGACTGGAAGCTGGATCTTCGTGTTAATGAATACACAGAGCTGGAGATTTTCGCTGAGGAAAACCCGCCGAAGCGTGTGAACCGCCCGGAAGCCTGCGGTCTGCGTCATCTTGCTTTCTGTGTAAAGAGTGTGGAGCAGACAGTGAGGAAGCTGGCGGAGGTAGGAATTGAATGTGAGCCAATTCGTGTGGATGATTACACCGGCAAGAAGATGACATTCTTCCATGACCCGGATGGACTGCCGCTGGAGCTGCATGAGTAAAATGAAGAAAACAAGAAAACCAGGCGGTGGCCGGAAGAAGCTGAAGCCGGAGTACGATGCCGGGAAGAATCTGAAAGAGCAGATGGATGCTGCTGTGACGCTTTATAATTCTGAGATGTCCTTGCAGGCCATCGGCGATGAACTGGGATTAAATCCAATAAAGGTACGGAAGCTGCTCATCACAGCCGACGTGTATGAATCGGAAGTGGCGGAGAAGGTGCGGGATACCTTTGAGGAGTATCGAGAAACACAGAACTATAAAGAAGCAATTCTCTCAACCGCAAATGCTCTCCAGCTCTCCAAAGCCTCAGTCACCTCGTACCTGCCATATAAAAAAGGTGTGTACTTTCCAAGTACAGCAGAAAAAGAAAAAATCAGTGTTGGAGCAGAACGGCAGCGGAGATACAGAGCGATGAAGCGATGGAGGTCTGATCCGACAGAAGAAAACTTCTGGGGCGTGGTTGTGTCCTATGCCGGGGTAGGATTTAAAACCTACTCTGGATTGCCATTCTCTTACGAAATAAAAAAAGGCAGGAACGGTGAGTACACGAAAGAGCTGTGGATCGACCGCCGGGAGAAGAGTAAGAGTTTGGCATGGAGTTCTATCGTTTTGGCGCTGAAGAATATTAAAGGGGAGGTAGTAGACCGCCCGAAAGCTTTGGGTGATATCCGGGGCGTGACTTACATATACGGAATGTTCTATCGGTTTGGGCTGATCGATGTGCCGGATGAAGTAAAGGAGAAGATGGGGCAACCGAAAAATCGCAAAAAATAGGTTGCTATGTACAGAAGTGTGCGGTAATATGTGCCGTAACTGAGGAAATGAATCTCAGTTGAGAAACAGAATCATTGCCAATATGAATACGTCGCTCTTTATCGCCTTTACCATATATGAGGATGCTCCCATCATGTAAATTTATATCTTCGTTTTTTAATGAGCAAAGATCAGAAATTCTCATACCGGTAGCAAATAACAGTTCGGATACGGCTGCATCGCGCAATGCATTCCTTCTCTGATAATTAGTTTTAGCGTTGTCCCGCTGTGTATAAATCATAGTAAGAAATTTTTCTACTGTATGTAGTGGGATAACAATATAATCCTCTAGAGCGTTTGTTGTGATTTCAGTTATTTTTTCAAGAGATGGTTCCTCAGAGAATTGTCGCAAGTCAATCCGATATGCTTTTAAAGTCTTTTCATCCAGACATTTTTGTGTCCTGCAGTATTCCAAATAGTTTTCAGTAAGTGTTTGTAAGTTTTCCATGATGTTCTCCTTTGTTTGGCGTTTTTAAAATAAATTGATAAAATTATATAGTATACAAAAGTTCTTTTCTTTACAAAAAGTACC
>OMFC01000591.1_pt1 | contig 19145 bp, 20 predicted proteins | sample 1645531 | NCBI WGS metagenome assembly OMFC01 (sample SAMEA103958112, study PRJEB25191) | human gut metagenome | biome: human-associated habitat [ENVO:00009003]; feature: intestine environment [ENVO:2100002]; material: feces | place: Germany | collected 2013/2015 | reverse complement strand
CCACCTTGCACTCATTATATATGGAATTATGCATCTCAAGCCATTGAAAAAAAGAAGATTCAAACTGTAATATAGATGATAATTCCTGCTGACTTCTATAAGTCATAAAGATAAAAATTATAGAAATTAATGATAGACTAAAACCACAAAATGTAGCAAATCCAGCCCAATCATCTATATCAGTAGAAATCGGTCCGTTAAAATATCTAGAATAGAACACCAGACAGGACACAACAATACCAGTACTCAAACAAAACGACACCATTATTGGATTTCGTTTTAAGTATTCTAAAAAACTCATTCTTCTTTTCATAGCTTATTCTTTTTAGCAAAAATATAAAAATTCACAATAACACATATATATAAGCCATTAAAATCGGCTATATAATTCATGCCATATCATTTTTCGTCCGGAAGAGATACGACTTCTTACAGTTCCAACAGGAATGTTCAGGATTTCACTTATCTCATCATAAGAATATCCACTAGCATAATACATCACACTATCAATACAACGGGATTTTTTAGCACACCGTTGTATTGTGGAAACCAAATCATCAAACAGTATTGAATGAGCTGTACAGTTAGAAATGGCACTTCCGTCTACCATATCAAGCCCTGTAAAATGTATAAGGGAATTTCTATTGTATCTTATTATATAAGTATTCCTCATCACAATAAGGCACCACGGTTGAAGTGGTTTAGAACAATCAAATTTATCACGATTCACAAGTAGCTTATAAACTGTATCACCGGCTAAGTCTTCAGCATCTTGCATGGAACAGCAGAATTTTCTTGCCACCCTTAATATCCAAGGATATATTTCTGATAATTCCTTTTCAAAGTCCATTGTCAGCCCTCCTTATTAGGTGTATCCTCGGTTCGCCATTAATGCACCTTTCCACGTATTCCCGGTGCATGATACTTTGCTCGTGCATTTCCTTAGCAGAACGCTCGATTGAACTAATAAGAGTGCCTATATCGGGGGGCAATAAGGCAATCATTTTTTTTACCTCGGACACTTCTGTTGTTATCCGATTACACTTCGTCTCTAATGTACGTAATTCTGACAATAAAACATTGTATAAATGCCTATTTATACAATGGATGCTCTTTTTTTTATTCATAAAAAAGTCGTTTGTGATTCTAAAAGAGATGTACAAACGACTGTATGAAATAATTCGCTTTAATTAAAAATTAATCGAATTACAGCATATATGTAATGCCCAATATTATCATGTGCTTCTTTTTCTGATTGATATTTCAACATCAGCTTGATGAACGATATTCGCATAGACAGCAGCATTAATTACGCGGGAATCAATACTCATTTTAAAGAATGTCATTAGAAAAGCAATCTCAGCATCAAAAGAAGAACGAATTTGTTCAGGAGTAACCTTACTTCCTTTATGTTCCTCACTGCGTCTTTCCTCATTCCGTTTTTGCTCAAAAATTGCAGAATGAAGTAAATAATCAATCTTCGATATTACTTGTTCATCACTCATATTTCGGGTATCTACATTTAGTTGACCCAATACCTGACGAACATCATCATAAAAGCCAAGAGAAACAAGAGCCTGACAAATACGAAGACTCAATAGTTTGGCACGTTCTTTCAGCATATCCTCTTTGTCCATTACCATAGCCTTCATATTTGAAGGATTAACAATACTTCTGTATTCGACAAGTAATTTAGACGCTATTTCTTTAAGCGTGCTTTCGGACATAGATTTGCAGTCCGAAAGCAAACAAGCATAGTTTCCGCATGAAAGTTCAATGAAATCACTCAATGTTATCTGATTTAATCTTTCAATCATGGCTATTTCAGTTTAGATAACTTATACAGTTCAAATTCACGGTTAGAAGCATCTTGGCGTTGCATTTTTAGACTCTTCATCAAAAGGAAATTTGTTCTATCAACCCTTTTTTCTAACCGGGAATAATCATTGAAAACAATGGTGTCACCGGAAGAAGATGCAAAATATGTCGGTGAAAATGTGGGAAAGTCCCAATCCGGTATATCAAAATTAGAGATATCTACCTTATCAACATCAGGAAAGACTTGCGCACCTTTAGGAATATCAACTAAAGTTGGAGTATCAGGAGTAATCCATGCTTTTCCGGAATACATGATAACTTCATGTTTACCGGCATCACCAACCAAAGCAGCACCGCCGGGGTGCCTATCATTACCTTTAGTACCTTCTGCATAAGAAGGAATAGGAGTGGCAAGAATTGTTGCTACTTGCATAGCCCCCATCGCCCCAATAACAGCAGCCATTACAGCACCGGCAATCGGACCTAACTGGAAAGCTTCCATAATACCACGAGCTGTTGCAATTCCAGTTTCTGCAACTTGTACTCCCTTATGCCAAACAGCTTGTTTATGGGCAATCTCTTGCTTTTGTTTTTCCAACTCCTTATTCTTGGCTTCTGTCTGATCCTTTGCTGCCCGTTTACGCGCTTCCGCTTCCTCTTCGGATATAGCTCCAGACTCTGCCAGATTCTCAATTCGTTCAATATCCTCATCATACTTTTCCTCATTAGCTTCCCGCTCTTCTTCTATTTTCTGAATCTGACCATCATAAATAGAAGAGACTAAGTTTCCAATAGCTCCCACAGCTTGAGATGCAGTTTGAAGCCATTTTTTCAAGTTCTTCTGACGTTCTTTCTGTGCTTTCTCATCCGCTTTAGTAACTTTATTGATAGCATCTATTTCTGTTTCTGCTTCTTTTTGGGCAAGGTCCGCTTTCAATTTTGCAAGTTTCTCCTCAAGTTTCTCCCTTTTGTCCGTACTCAAGTTGGCAGTAGCAAGTTCGGATTCCAAAGCGTCAATGGCAGCTTCCGAGGTTTTACGTACATAATCTAATTTTAACTGATACTCAAGTTCTGCATACTCCTGCTGGGTTATTTCCTTAGAAGCTAACTGTTTTTTAAGAGCAAGCGTATCCATAACATATGCAGCATCCCGGATTTCCTGCTCATGCGCTGCATTCTCTGCTATTAATTGCACCTGATCGGATGCATGTCTTTCGTAAAGTTCTTGTTTCTTTTTTGCATATTTGTCATCAATGAGAAAAATATCTTCACCTGTTTTCTCCGCTGCATCAATTTCTGCTTCACGTTGCAATTCCAACTGGTGCAATTTCAAATCAAGTTCTTCCTGGGACCCCTTTTTTACAACAGCAAGAGCGTTCTCAACATCTTTCTTTTCACGGTCAGAATTATACTTAATAGAGAATTCATCTAATTTATCCTGCATTTCTTTCGCCAAATTCTGACGAGTAGCGATTTCTTCTTTACTATAACCCTTAACAGCAGCAATCTTCTTTGAGTACGCTAAACCAATTTTAGCAAGTTCCTTTTCTAAGCCTTCATCCATGAGGGCGAGTTCAGACTCTTGATAGGTTTCCTTAATCTTTTGTTTTTCCTTAGCAGCTTTCTCCAGTTCACGTTTTTCTTTATCTGTGAGAGGTTTGTTGAATGTACTTCCCGTATTTTCCTCTTGATAATCATTGGTAATACCTTTGATTTGCTCCATTTTTTCTTTCAATCCAGCAACATATGCAGTTTGCTCTTCAACAAGCTTGAAAGACTCATCTATGTCTTTTTTCATCTGATTAGTAGTTTTTTGAAGCCCTAGGCCTTGTTTCAATAAACTACGATTATTATACTCACTCCACTGCTTTTGGTTTCGTTTAGTATAAAGTTGCAATCTAGCTTCTTCTTGCGATAAAGTTCTTTCTAATATTTTAAGTTGTTCTCCTCTAGCTTTCTCAAAAGCTTCTGCACCATCAACTCCCTCTTTTCTATATTTCAAAGCGACCCTATCAATACTTTCCTCCTTAGATTTAACCCATTCCTTATCCAGTTTAGCAGCTTCTTGACCGTTACGGGCTGCATTAGCTAATCTTTCCTCGCCAAGTTCTTCTGCCGTGGCTATTACGGCACGCATAGAACGGGCAAGGTCGGTAAATTCGTTTATTATCCCAGATAAAACGCCTGTGTTTTTACCTAAAGAGATCATCAGGGCTTCCCAAGCAGATTTTAAACTATCAATTGCACCTTTGGCATTATCTTCCATAGTATGAGCCATATCACCCAATTCACCTTCAACACCTGTTATTTGTTCGCGTAATGGAACAATCTTATCGGCAGCGGTAAGAAATGCATTGAAAGCAGCAACACTCCGTTTATCAGTCATTTCAAGAGTACTATTCAAATCTACTCCCTGCTCTTTCAATTTTTGTAATCCAGCCACCAATTCAGGCAGCGTTTTAACCGGACCACCTAACGACTTAGCAAGTACCCCGTTTGTATCAGCTAAATTTAGAAGAATATTACGTGTAGCAGTAGCAGACATTGAAGCGTCAAAGCCGGCGTCTGATAATTTACCTAGTAAAGCCAAAGTATCTTCAATAGAGAAATTAAAAGCCTTAGCTACCGGTCCAACGATTGGAAGTGCAGTAGCAAGATATGAAAACGATAACGCACTCTTTGTTGTAGCAACAGCCATTGCAGATACATAACGTTCTGTCTCACGAGTATCTGCATTGAACATTCTCAATGCAGCTCCAGTTAGCGAAGCAGCTTCCCCTAACTCTGCACCGGTAGCTTGAGCAAAACGTAAAACCGATTCTGTTGCATCTAATATTTCTTTCCGTGTAAACCCCAACTTGGCTAATTCTATCTGCAATTCGGTAGCTTCAGAAGCTGTATATTTAGTTGTAGCTCCCAACCTTTTAGCATCAAGAGTTAATTCTTTTATTTGGTCTGATGTGGTACCGAGTATTGCGGCAAGCCGGCTATTAGCAAACTCGAACTCGACAACACTACCAACCCCTTCCCGAAGTTTAGTAAAAAGAGCTACAACGCCACTTACAACAGCCTGTGCACCAATATATCCAGCTGCCCACCCTTTTAAACCAGCACCAACTTTACTTAACCCAGGAGCAAATTCAGAATTAAGTATCTTTCCTGCATTCCGAGCAATAATACCCATATTCTGCATGGACTTATTACCGTTCTGTATCTCAACCCATGCAGCCTTTACTTCTTCCCGGTATGCACCAATAGTCATTTTCTGTTGACTATATCGATCGGAATTTCGCTTTATGTAATCAGTGTTGATTCCAATAGTAGAATTAAGACGGGCAAGTGTACGAATATAGTTTTCATCCGTATCTTTCAAAACATCAACAGCCTTTTGCAGCTGCTTATTCATTTCCTTTGCTTGTGAACGGCTATGTACTTCCTGATTAGTCAAGGTAATAGCAGTTCTGACAAGTTTTAAACGTTCTTCTTCAGATAAAACAGCTTTCTTACGAGTAGTATTACCGGCATTCTGCGCTTTTGTCAAATTAGCTTCCGCTTTAGCAGCCTTTTCCAAGGACGCAGCATTATCCGAGTTTGCCTTGGTTAGTTTCTTCAGTTCAGCAGCAGATAATTTCTCTACATTTAGCTTTTCCTCTATCTTCTTACTGACAGTTTGAGTTATTTCAGACTGTTTTCTAAGAGCTTCGGTTAATTCAGCAGATGCAGAACCAGCCGTTTTTGCTTGAGTATTATAAAGATTACTCAACTTTTCAAGATCAGCAACGCCTTCTACATTTAGTTTCAAACCTTTTGCTAATTCTTTGGCCGCATTAACATAATCAGCCCTCACACGCTCAATAGTATTATCAAGCTCCACCAATTTCTGCAAATCGCTCTCATCAACGAAATCTTTTAATTTTAAATCTGCCATAATTACAGGTAATGTCTATATTCAACAATCTTTCCTTTTATCTCAACTCCTAGTTTATCAAAAGCATAGGTACCATCTTCTTTCTGATAAACGACATACATGCAACCATCCAAGACAGCTGCTTTCTTTGCAAGATCACTGATACGTTCCAGTTCACTCTGCATCTTTTTTATTTCGCAACCACAAGCCATTTTCTACCGATATCCACATTCTGAAAAGAAACGTTCCATCCAGGGACGGAGATACATAATATTAAAGTACTCTTTAGCTGTATCACCAATGCCTAAAATCTGCTCACCGTATTTCTTCTCAATAGAACTACCGTCCGTAAATCCTTTCGTTGAAAATCGAAGCCCGGAATCAATTCTATCGGCAGTTATGCTATCATAGAAAGTACCAGTAATAAAAAGGTTAGGTACCTCAACCGGACGCGGTGGCAAATAAAGCATCTCACTTCTAAGAGGTGGAGTTATCCTCTCTTTCCATCGTTTATATTGTTCCGCACGGTTCTGCCAGGGTCCGGGCTCGTTAAAATAGGTGTCAGTATCATAATCGGGATTCAATAGATGTTCAGTACCGTCCAGACCGGAATATAATTGTTCCTGAATGCAATCAACGAGCACATTCTTATGTTCTTCCATACACCTAATACATTCCTCTTCAAACCCGGATGCAATGGAATGAATAACTCTATGTAATTCATCAAAATCTGCCATACAGTAAAAATATAACGGGCCGGGCTGTAATCACACCCCAGCCCGTCGGTTACTTAGTTATCGCATCGTACACTTCCGAGAGCTTCTTCTTACGGTCAGCTTCCTTCAGTTCCTGCCACACGACTTTAATGTGTGCATTAATAAACTCTTCCTTCGTCATGCCCTTCACAGCAACCTCGACGAACGTAACATTATCTACCTTCATGACACCTGCTCAATACCTCTGATTCCTTTTTCATACAATACAGAAGGAGCTTTCAACGAAGGAACCGCCCCGGCTTTAGGAACAATGGTAATGATACCATCCGAATACGTAGCAGAAGTTACGTTATTCATAACTTCAGCAGCACCATCAGCAATAAGACTGCCAAATTCTTCTGTACGGTCATAACCACCAACAACTTCAACTATTTTGTAAGTATTTTCGGCCTCCAACTTTTGAAACACAACATCAACCAAGCCTTTAACGAAATTCTTGGGATTGAAGTCTAACTGCACGTAGTCAAAGTGCAATTGGCTGTCTTCCACATCTTCATGTGAAAAACTAACAGTCATCGCAGACTTAGCACTACTGGTCGGGTACTGTGTCACGGTCGGATAAACAGTAGACATCGGAATACCGGCAAGGATATCAGTGTCATCATTATAACCGATCAACATATTATCCTGATTCCAAAAGTAAACGTCCCATCCTTTATTGGCACATTTCAGAAGCTGGGCATTCAAAACCTCATCAAATTTCTTCAAAGTGAAGGTGTCTGTTTGAGCGCTTAGCCCGTTGTATTCACTTGCACCGTACCCTACAGCATTAACTTGGGGCTCTCCACCATTCTTGGCATACTCCAGGAATGGAAAAATAGGGTAAATACGCCCGGGACGGTCTGCATGGCACAATTCGAGCAATTTCTCACCTGTTATATCAGCAGGGAGTTTGACACCATGTTCCGCCAAGATAGCACCTTTGACTTTTTTCCAGTCAATACTACAAGCAGAACTACCAGTGTTCATCCGGGAACCCTTACACGTTCTAATCTTTCTCATTTTCTTCTACAATTAAGATTATTAATTTTTATTTCCATCGAGCGTATATTTATGGCATCAATCGGCTCGCTCACAGCCTCACCGGAATCTGTATAGGCTCCGTATCTGCCATATGAATAGTTTTCTGAATAACTATGTTTCACTTTTTCGTCATAGTCGCAGTCGAACCGAGAATCTTCATATAATACTTCCAATAAACGTTTATAGATTGGCCGAAGGATATTTTTAAAAGATGTGGTTCTGCGCATCTCATTGCTCCACTCTTTACAAGAAGAGCAAGCTATAATTAACGAAACCTTTGCTTTTGAAAAATAATCCGCGTCACCTCTATCCTCACTAATTGGAGTGAATAGTGCAACCAATGGAAACTTCCTTTCAGACTGGGCAGAAGACTTACTGTATTCATCTAAAATATCTTTGATATATTGACTGCTACCGAAGATGTAATTCAACCTTGGGGACTTCACAACTTTAGTTCCCCCTTTCCCATTTGGATAGAGGATTTCAAGCCCTTCTGGAAGTTCCTTCTTTACAATCTCCTCAAACAGTTCTGTTATATCTAAATCTATCATAAATTGAAAGCATTAATTGGGGTCAAAAGATTCTTGGTTATTTGCACATCGAAAGGACAATCATTCGACATAGCCCATTCAACAAACTGTTTGTTCTTCTCTACCATGCTATTCCATGTGCTTACTTGTCTCTTCAAAGGAGCTACATATTCATTAGCACATTTCAAACGGACAAGCCCGGTTATTGTAGCTTGGGTGTTTGCGTCACGAAGAATATGATAAAAGACATAGTCAGCGAATGGTTCACACAGCTTCTCGCATAATACTGCATATCCGGACTGGGGGGCTTCCTTCTCTTCTGAAATATCAACTTCATCTGAAGAATCTTCCTTTTCCCGTTCAATAAGCTCCAAGTAATCTGTGATAGCTTGGGAAAGAGTCAAACCAACAACATTCCGGAGAAATTCGGGCTGAAATGCCTTAATATACCCATTTATCACCTCATTCACAGCAAGAGATTGGGGCGAAGGCATTTCAGCGACCGAAACATTCTCAATATGCCTGGGACCTGACATAAAATATGAAACATCAATCAACATAGCGATAGTTATTTAGAAGTCTTGCCTTTCCCGGTTTTCTTTTCATCTTCCACGGAAACGGCTTTATCATCTGTAACAGTTACCTCCTTGGCATCTTCCTCTTGCAAATCTTTTGAATCGGCAACCGGAAGATTCTTTTCATCAGAAGGCACCTGTACTTCAAGTTCTGCAATGCGAGCTTTCATTGTTTCACGCTCTTCTGTCAGTTCAACAATTGTCTTATCTTTCTCTGCAATGGATGCAGTAAGCCTGCCAATCTCTTCATTTTTCTCTGCAAGCATACATTCCAATGTCTTTCGGGCATCTTCTTCTGTAACAAGACCACATTCGGAAATAGGGATGAGTTGAATCATCCCTCTATTAATCCGAATGCGTTGCTCTTTAAGCACATTGGTTACATCCTTATCGTTACCTATAAGTATGTAATCCATAATCTTACGCTTTAGTTATTGCAGTTTTCAATGCGGACAAATCCCCATAAGCGAAAGCCCACGGCATATAAATCGGGAAGATAACTTCTTCTTGTGCCATCAATACAACCTCGTTGCAAAGCTTGGTCTCCACATCTTCAGCCCATTCAAGTGTCAAAGTGGTATAATCAACCAAATTTGCAGCTTGGTTAAAGTCACCCAAAAGATACTTACCGGGAAGAATACCACCATACTCGATAATCGGGCGACCGGCAATATACTTCACCCCATCAACCATTTTAACGATACCAAGATTACGTCCTGTCGTATCTTTCTCCGATTCCATACCGTTAACAGTCATTGGATTAAGAATAATGGCATTCGGAAAATACTGGGCATATGTCATTGCGGCGAAAGCTGTTTTCACTACATCTTCAGAGTTGGGTTCCTCAATGTTCTTAAAGCCGGCTTCATGAACACTGAATGTCATTTTATCCGTAGCAGTTTCAGCACCGGAGAACGCGACACCAGGAATAAGGATACGACCATCTTCCATTTTCACAAGAGCGTGTGTTTTGTTCAGTTCTGTAAGAACAGCGGCACCAGCGAACGTGATACTCATTCCATCAAGAATCAAATCCTGTGGTTCTGCAAACTCTACAATTACATCCTTATCACCGTTATATCCGGTAATAGCTTTTACAGCACCGGCGGCACCTGTAACAATGGCTGTACTAATAATCTTCTCTACAGAAGTCACCCCAGTATTATTGACAATACCAAGCAGATTCTCCCCGTTACCGTCACCAAACAAGATGTTCCAGTCTTCTGCCATCCAAACAGCTTCAGGAAGCATGTTCAAGATGTAGGAACGAATGTACACTCTTGATTTCAACATACGTTTTGAAATACGGATATGAGTACCAAGGCGCTTAGTTCCTGTCTGTATCTCTTTTACCTTGATACTTGATTCCGGTAAACGACCGTTCTCAGTTACAAAACGGGCATTGCGGTTGAAAGCATATACTTGCGCATAGGCGAGTTGAGGATATGCAGGATCAGCTGTCAGCGTCGTTAATACATCACGCATATGCAACTTTTTGTTGGCAACCTGAGTCACAACACGTTTCTGTTGTTGAGTAATCAACAAATCACCGGTGTAGTTGTCAGTCATGGAAACAACATCTTTCAAGGAGAAGCCGTCAAATTCTCCTGATTTGCGTGTTTTTCCTTCTGCGAAATCTCTGAATTTTTCAGAATCAAGCATCTCGTTCAACTTCTCATCGAACTTGTTGATAGTATCCATAGAAAGACCTTTCTGCTTCATTTTCTCGATACTTTCACCAAGAGTTTTAACTTGTTCTACAAGTTGCTCGTTGTCCTTTACCAATTGCTGGAACTTTTCTCCATCATAGGCTTTCAATAGATTATTGATGTCACCAAACTGTTTCGTTACCTCCTCCGGTGAAGCAAATCCTTCAAGTGACTTGTTAACTACTTCACACATCATGCCGGCGATATTTTCCATAAATGTTTTCTGTTCTGCCGGCAGACCGTCCGTTTTCAGATTAAAATCTGATACTGTAAATTTTCTAATTGGCATAAAATTTAAATTTTAAGTTATTTATTCTCGAAACAGCTATTCAAACTCTTGAAATCGAGTAAAGTGCCATTATCAGCGGCTTTAATCGTCACTTCATCGTTCCCATTTTCCCCGTCATTCTTTTCTTGAGTGTCAACAGACGGCTCATTTTTTCCGGTGGTATCTTCAGAAGTGTTTTGCAGAATAGCATTCGAACGATATACTTTTCCCCAACAGTGGGGACATCTTACATAATTCATAAGGTCTTGTAGACCCTTTTGAGAAAATTCTTTCTTTTCTGATTTGACAGAATCAATAAGAGAAATTACTTGGGTTCTAATCTCTGGAGTGAGCTTCTCCATTTCTTCCCTTACAATGTCCTGTGTTATCCATCTCTGATAATCAGCAGCATAATCTAATACCTGTTGGGCAAAGGTATGCTCTGTTTCTGCATCATAATCAAATTGATGACCACAATGAGGACATGAGACAACGGCACCACCGTTGAGGCTCTTCAATAATAAACTTAATTCCATATCGTATCCTTTTAAACGTTCATCACTATATCCATGCTGCAAGAACGCTTTCCGAACGAAATCAACAGCCTCCTTTACCTGGTCGGCAGTAGCAGACTTAATATTCACAAGGAAAGTCTGGGGATTACTCCCCCAACTTGTCAATGTTGAATATTCCATCATACGCCATTCAAGCACTTTACAGGGATCAACAGAATCTCTTTTAATGGCCTTGACCCCAATAGAATGCTCAAGTGTTCTGCCATTCTCTGCAAACAGTTTATAATCAGCTAACGTATCACGGCCGATCTGTTTTTCAAGATTTAACTGACCGACCATAACCAAATTACCTTCTGTTTCCTTACCACTCAACGGAACACCTAACAACTGGTCTGTACGATGATTCAGGAACCAACGCATCCGACCAATATTTTCTTTCAATGTCTTATTGAATGAGCCGGGCATAGATATGTCATTTTGTGAGTCCTTCACACCGATACCGTTCACCGCAACGGTAACGATACCCTTCTCATCAACATCATTTGCCTTTGTCTTGTACTGAAGGCTTTTGATTTTCTCTTCCATCTTTTTCATCTCCACTTTTAGTGTTAAAAACTCGATTTACTTTATCCAGTTCCTCATCTGACATATCAAATTTCAATTTGTCAAACAAGGGATTTTCTATCATACTTTCGCCTATTTGGGCACGCCAGTCATTGAGTGTTATAAGCCCACATGAGAATTGTTCACGACAACGTTTATTTATATTTGTCTTTACGTCCTCGGATTCTTTCAATCCTTCCTGCAAACAATCAACATCAGAGAAATCACAATCCAAATAATATCCACCTCCTTCAAGACCAAGGAAAGCTGTAAAATCCTTGCAGAATTGTTTGGCCATAGGAATAACAGTTGAACAATATACGCTCTTTTCAGCAGTAGCCTGATTGCTAAATGTGGACTGGTCTTTTCGCGGAACAAGAACGGCAGGGATGCCGTATGCCCCTGCAATATTTATTGCATCAGCCAAAGTCTCTTCAAACGGCTGTAACTCTGCAATAGAAAGATTAGTACGAACAAAGTCAATGTCTGCATCTGAAATACCATAAGGTACCTGGCCCTTCCTTACACCATACTTCTCAAAATTTTGCTTCAAAAGCTGTTCCTTTTCATCGTCAGTCAACGCTATTGAACCGGTAGCATCAGTTTTCTTACTTACAATAAAGCCCAATCCACCCCGCTTTACATAAATCACATTTCTAGCTTCATATACAGCTATTAGATTTGACATTGGCTTATTTTGGGAAGCAAGACGACTTTTGGACTTCAAGAACATAGCCCCTGAATAGAACTCTGCACTTCCGTCTCTATCATGCCATATTTGGTATGGAGGAATTTCCAAACTACCATTCCAACCATACTCCAAACGATAGCTACGAATAATATCTTCTGTTTGGGCAATGCCAAACAATGGCATATTCCCGTAAACAGGTTCTACAATAGTCTTATCAGAAGGTAGCACCCAATAATTATCGCAATATCTCCATTTTTCAGCTGTAGAAAAGACATCAGGCATAGCGGCACGAATAAAGCTATTCCCTGTACACAATTTATAAATATGGTGCTGATAAATCAATTCTTTCCAACGCATCAAACAATTAGGACGACTAAGTATGCCATTCATTCGTTTATTCGCCCATACTATACTGTCATCCTTAGTTTTCTTCAATTGAAAATTAGCACCTGCAATTCGCGATGCAATATAATCGATCGGGAAAAAGACTTCAGGTATCGTACTGAATAGCGTTAGATAGTTACTGCCCGCTACAATAGGACTAGTAAGGTCCTCAATGTATGCAACTGACCATTTTTCAGTCTTGCCACTTTGAGTATCTATATCCTTATTTTCAGATGAAGTAACTATTTCAACTTCACCTTTAGTCTTAGATTTCTTTCCAAATAGATTATCAAAAAAAATATTCATTGGGTTCCTTTTTGAGCAAAACTAAGTAAAAAGGAAAACCGTTTTCCAAAACACTAAAATCTTGAAATTACGAAAACATAATACCAACAATATAACATTCTTATTTTCAATCACATATAACACATTTCAATTCAAACCTAATTTTACAACGAACTGTACTAGCCCACTCAAAACAGCACTGGCCTCTTTTGTTTCACTATCTTTATTATAGTCCATCAGATTATTCATGAAGGCAACATATTCCGTATCAGATTCTACTTTTGATGCAGAAAAAAGAATACTATTTTTCACATAATCAGATGTTGCAGCAATACGCTTATCTACATCCGGAAACTCTTTCATTACACGAATCTCCTTGTTTGTACTAGAACGGAGTTCCCGGATAAAAGGGAAATAAGCATCTGTACATTCAATTACACATGAATCAGATTCATGGGACAAAATAGAAGAACGTATATCTTCTGTTGAAGTAGTATCCATAAATACGACATCAACAACATGCCATTTATTTCCACATCTAAACGCTTGTATAAGGACAAATTTCCCATTAACATTCGGCATCACATATAGAATCTTCTTAGTGTATTTACATTCGGTATCTGGATTGAAGAAATTAATAGTGCCATTACAAGCATACAAGTTTCTTTTTCGCCGGTTACTAAACTCTATATACTGCTCACTACACAAATCCACAACGACATATCGGAACGTATCAGACAGGTGCCCGTGCTCCTCATAAGTCTGCAAGGTAGTTTTATTCTTGACCTTAGTTTTAAGAATGGCACCGTTAGCATCTTTCTGTACGCTCATGTAGTCCTCAATAGATACCGAACATGATTCGTCAATGTATATCTCTATACCGGGAACAGTACAATCAAAGATAGCATTGATAAACTCACCGGTCATGGCAACACTCGGATTCTTATTGCCTACCTTATCCTCAATCTCGAATCCTTCTTTCTGCAATGTATCTATGAATAAGTCCATCCAAGAACGTTTTTCATCATCAATGCTATTGGCCACCTTTGTTGAGGCATCCCCGTGTAGGTAGACTTTATCACTATACCTGATATCTTTCAGATACTTGGCTACAAGTTTAGAGGACTTCTTTACTGTATTGTTAGGATTTTCGGCGCATGTCTCATGGAACTGCCAAACCTTGATACCGGTAGTGAAATCTACTTGCCAGTACGACACACTGATATATGGCAGTACGTTATTATCTACTGATATATGAATAGGCAGGTCCGGGATATATTTATGTTCACCGGAATGTTTGCCACGGTTGAACGAACCGAAGAACTCGCTACCGGTACGAATAACACCCCACTCTCCCAATGCGTACACATTGTAATAATCCGGATCGTGGACTCTATCATACTCAAAGTCGGCAACACATTGCTCATCATAGAAACCATACGTACCGTCAGGACTACCGACCACCCAAAAATTATTCAAATAGGTAGATTGGATAATAACTGTATTAGGTGCCTGTTCCTCGATTTGCTTAGTACGAAGATTAAGTATTTGCCTGGGTGCATTCTTCTTTACGGATTTGACCTTGGTAAGTTCTTTCGGCAACTCTTTGCCGGCAATGGTAACCGTCATCGGTACATCATGCCATTTGTCTTTATCAATGAACTCTTTCTTTATCCAGTGGCTTTCACTGATCGGATTAAAGGTACAAATAATTTGCTGCCCTTTCTTACCACGCAAACGCTTACGTAGCTGCTTGAAATCCGGATGCTCGAACTCTGACCATTCCTCTAACTGAACACGCTTATAATTGGAGATACCTTTTATCTTTTCCGGATCGTCAAGACCGGAAAAATCTATCTTCGCACCATTAACCAGACACTTAATAGTATTCTGTTGGAACTTGAACAAATGGGATATGCCAAGACCGGCCGCAGCGACTTTATAATCTTCATAAATGGTTTTGAGAATAGAAGCTCCTACTTTACGCATGACAAGAGTGTTCTCACCATCCTGTAATGTCTGTATCAGTATTGTTTGTGCCACACTATACGACTTACCGGAAGATGAACCTCCATAGAGAATGATAAAACGGATAGTCTCATCATTCAAGTACTTCAATAGATAGAATCCGTTAGGATTTAGCTTCTTATAATTTATAACCATATTGTTCTAAAAGTAAGGTTTCTCCGTAGGGTGAATACTGGATTTTGCAGTTCAAATTGTTCTATTCTTCCGAATCCTCATTATCTTCAAATCCGATACGAAGTTCACCGACTTTATTTCCGTCTCCACCTTTGATGTTGACATTCTTATCGGCTTCCCATCCATTCCAGGCACCAAGAATCCGGGCGGCTTCTGTCTTGCCGTTGAACTCATAATTAACCACTCCTCTATTATTCTGAATCTTCTTCAACGCATTACGGGCACGCTTTGGAAGTTGGGACGGACTTCTCATCTTTGTTTTCCCGGTAACAGGGTCTACATAATGTAAATCATCGGGATCAGCGAGTACAATATCCATTAATACCTTCTCGACCGTTTTCCTCTCTACTTCAGTCTCTTTCGCCCTCTGTTGCTTAATCTCACTTATCCTTGCACTAACCTTGCTATTGGCTAACAATCTGCTAGCAGCACTCCAAATTGTTTCAGGTTTCATCTTTGACGCATCATAAGACATCCTATATGCTTCACTAGCATTACCTTCTGTATCAACGTAGTATTTACAGAATTTCTCTTGCTTGAATGTTAATGGTTTCTCTTGCTTTCCCATATCAATTGTTATTTATTCCTACGAGAAAAAGAAGCTGCTCTCTATCCTTTAAAAGCTCATAGGTGGCAAGCAGTGTGCTGCCAGTTGTTAATATGTCATCGTACACTATTATCTTCTTTTCCTTTATCGGACGAAGAAGAAAGAATTCCGGATTCAATCTATCTTTAGTTAGGCACTGAATTGCATTCTCATAGAATGGTATTTTCACTGCCCAACCTATTTTCGTGCAGATAGAGGTTGCAAAATGAAAGCCCTCGTAGTGTCTCCGTCGCGGTGTGGTGACTATACACCATCCTTCACATCCCCCTACAATGAAGCGGTGGAGAAACTCACACGCTCTCTCTGCAAAGAATGATGCAAGTTCCTCCGACTGTTTAATTTCTGAAAAGCTGGTACCGGTCTTGGAACGGGTGAACTGGGAGATGTAATAGATATCACCCTTTTATGAAGTGACACCTTTTCTCTCAAATCACATAACCGTTCCTGATGAGACCAGCTCTTACCTTTCACCGCTTCCGGCTTATCCCAGTCGTCAATACGACATATCTTTCCCTTTCCTTTCATCAAAGATTTTCTTTACTCCGTCCTCGACAGATGTGTAAGACAAAGGTACTAAATAGATATCCCGGTTCACCGACTGCTCCAAATTGTCAAAATCTCGTTTTTTATTAATCAACTCTATTTCAATCGGTTTGTAGTATTTTACTAAAGAAGCAAAATACATAGTAGTCACAGGTTGAACGTTACAAATATTGATAAGTTGCCGGTTACAACCCACCGAATAGATAAGCCCCTCAATGACATCATCTATGTAAGTGAAGCACCGGATATTCTGACCACAGTTGTATAATGACACGTTTTCCTTTTCCATCAGGAACCAGAGAAGAGTTCTTTTTCGCGGATTAGGTCCATATACATTATGCAGCCGGCACCCGGTCGCAGCCTTACAATAGATAGATGCATACTGTTCATCAAAGTACTTACTTATACCATAGAGACTTGTTGTGTTCTCCGGGTTCGCGGTCGATGAACTGGCATATACTAATTTTACATGGTATTGGTTACATGCATCGGCTATGCACATAAAGGTATCAATATTATCTTTCCGGATCTGTTCCAGATTTCCATTGAATACACTTGTTTGTGCTGCCAGGTGAAATACACAGTCGATATCACCGTACTTTAGAAGTTCACATACTTTTGAAGCTTCAGTACCGTTCTTTCGATCGATACCTATCACTTCAACATTTCTTTTCGCTAATTCTTGGCAGAGGGCTTTACCTATGAAGCCTTCACTGCCAGTTACAATCATTTTTCTCATCATCACAAAAAAATAAAGGTGTATCGGATAACCAATACACCAAAGGTTCAACAATTATATAAATTTCAGTTCTTATTATCATAATCTTTCCTTACTTTTGCAGTATGAATAAAGATAGAAAAAGAGTTCTGATAATAGGTAACGGATTTGACCTTTGTTTAGGCAGAAAGACTTCATACAAGGACTTTTGCCAATCTGAATTTTGTCCCAAAGACTACCCATCTCCTTTAATCAAACATTTAAATGACAAATGGAACGATAATTTAGATGCGGTCAAGTGGTATGATTTGGAGAATGAACTAAGTTATTATTATACTAAAATTAAGAATAATAATGGGCATCCATTCGATTTATATAATAGCACAGAAAGAAAAATATTAGAAATGATACATGCCTATCATGGTATTTCTGAATATAATGATTTAATACAAACAAATGCTGAGACTGTTAATAGACTATTAAAGATAGGCGTATTATCCAAACCTGGACTTTCTTACATAATCTGTTTATCACATGAAGATGTGCTAAATTCTCCAATTGAACGAGATAAAAAAGCCGTACAGTTGATTAAAGTTGGGTTAATGCAATACCTAATAAAAATTCAAAAAGAAGCTATTAATGAAAACTCCATAGCTGCTACAGTAGCAAGAACATTTATCAAAAGCAATGTAAATGATGAAATTGTCATATACTCTTTTAATTATACAAGTTTTGGAGCAATAGCTCCCAACTCTAGTTTTGCTATGGAATTTAATGATGCAGTTAAGTATGTACATGGCTTATGTTTAGACGGGAATATCATTTTAGGAACAAGAGATGAAAACATAGACAAAAACTATGATTTTATACAGAAATCATTTGATTCCCAATATAATCCCCCAGCTATGGTATATGATTTAATGGATGCTGATGATATTACAATATTTGGGCATTCATTAGGCATAAATGACAGCCAATATTTTAAAGCCTTTTTTGAAAGACAATCTTCATCCACTAATCCCCAAAAGAAGAATATTACAATATTCACTAAAGACGCAAAATCGGAAATTGAGATAAAACGCTCACTACAAGAAATGACAAATTGGAATTTGACATCTTTATATGGATTGAATAATCTCCAAATAATTAAAACAGATGAATGTGTCAATAATCCAACCTTATTAAGAAAATACATCAAAATGTATGTTGACAATGAAGAAGATATTGACAGTATAATTCATATCTAACTATTATGTTACTATTATTCTGTACTATTGTTATTTACTCCATTTACTACCACAGTATAATCGGTCATACTCTCCATAGCTAACGACTTGATTCCTTTCATTTACGACCAAATTACACAAGCAAATATCGTCCTCTGAATTGATATTGGGATACTCCCAAAATGACAATTTCCCTTTAGCCGGTATCGGCTCTGGAAATAATATAGGATTAGCTAGTACCCAGTTATAAATAGGATTTTCATAATAGCCTTTACTATCATCTGTTTTCTCTGCCCATTTAGAAGGATGATTGATAGAGCATCCAATTATTTCTACACTTCCAATGATAGCAGAATTGACAATGCCCTCTGCACATATTATTTTTCGTTGAAACTCAATAGGCAGACTATCCCATTGAGCTTTTGTAAATACACTATTGGGATTTCTCATTTCTACAGGTTTCCCACTTGCATGGATTAACACTCTATGCCCTATGTATTTCCATGGACACGCCCAAGTACGGTTCTCAATATCCTTGATACCATGCACTATTAAAGAAGCCCATGGTTGTTTTATTGTTATTGCTTTCATTGATAATTTTAAAGTTTGAGTTTTCTATATAATTATTATCTTTGCAGTTGTTAGTAATAACTAACTGAGAAATTCTGACCATAACATAGTTTGTTAGGTAGAATCTATCTAGTATTAACCTATAAATAATGTATATTTATGAACAATAAGTATTATTTATTTATCGCTGCTTGT
>OMFC01000582.1_pt1 | contig 19293 bp, 19 predicted proteins | sample 1645531 | NCBI WGS metagenome assembly OMFC01 (sample SAMEA103958112, study PRJEB25191) | human gut metagenome | biome: human-associated habitat [ENVO:00009003]; feature: intestine environment [ENVO:2100002]; material: feces | place: Germany | collected 2013/2015 | reverse complement strand
TGTACGGGGGCTACGCCCCTGCGACCCCATTTTTAAAAGTTATGTAGGTTTTTCTACAGACTGAAATGAGCCGTCTGAAAACGGCTCATTTTTATATCTTAATCGTGTTTATATATTTCTTTTCTTGCCGCAAGTCGTGCAGAACAACGCACCGTCGGGAAGCTTTGCTCCGCAACCTGTGCAGAATGCCGCAGGAGCGTTGTTTACCCTGTAACCGCAGTTGGAGCAGAATATTGCGCCCTGCGAAAGCGCATTGCCGCAATTGACGCAAAAGCCTGCCGGTTCAGGTTCGGCTGGAGTTCCGGGCTGTGTAGTTTCATTTGCAGGCTTAACGGGCGTCTCCTGCTGTGCAGTTTCATTTGTGGGCTCTGTGAATGCCTCCTGCTGTGCGACCTCAGGCACAGGCTCTGTGAACGCCTCCTGCTGTGCAGCCTCAGACACAGGCTCTGTGAACGCCTCCTGCTGTGCGACCTCAGACACAGGCTCTGCGGACGCCTCCTGCTGTGCGGCCTCAGGCACAGACTCTGCATAACCGAGCACAGGCTGTGAATTCATTACAGGTACGGGAGCGACCGGATGCGCAAGCATTTCCGGTGTAAGAACCGTTGTTTCTCCGGAAGTGCTCTGATATTGAGCATTCTGCTGATACTGCTGAGGGTAGCCCTGCTGAACATTCTGCTGATACTGCTGAGGATAACCCTGCGGAACATTCTGCTGATACTGCCGAGGATAACCCTGCGGAACATTCTGCTGATACTGCTGAGGATAACCCTGCTGAGCATTCTGTCCGTACTGCTGAGGGTAGCCCTGCTGAATATTCGGCTGACCGTAAGGCTGATAGAGATTATACTGTGGCATGCCCTGAGGAACCGCCGCACCTCTTATTTTTCCGTTTGCGCCGTTATACTTACCTCTTGCAGAACTGCTGACAACAAATGCGATAATGCCGAGCAGACCCGCAACGCCAAAATAAAGTCCATAGAAAAGTATTATCATACCTGCCGACAGATCGCCCGAAGCAAAGCTGTCAAGCGGCATACCGAACCTTATCGGTGTCAGTAGAATTGCAAGCAGAGTTTCCTGCACTGAAAATGAAGCGTCAGCAAAAGCGCCTGCCGACGTAAGCAGTGAAAGCACAGAAACAACAACAAAAACAAGTATAGAGCCTATACCGCCGACAAAATCAATTATCGATATTATCTGAGCAAGGATCTTGACACCATCGTGTTTACCCTTACTGTAAATCGGTGCAAGAACAAAACATACTATTGATGTAACTGCTATGGCTATAGCGACCCAGAACATAACCGTCGTGACCAGCATCTTGTCCGACAGATATTCCAATATGTATTCTGTATGTGAATTCAGCATAGCTTTTCCTCCCAAAAGAACATTCACGCTCTTTTTTATAAAATTATTCCTCACAAATCCAACTGTTTGTGTTACTTTATTTTAACATGAACTGTCTGCCATGTCAACATCAATTGCAACGCTACGCTTGCCTTTTGGCTGTAAATGTGTTATACTGTGTTTTGTATAAGCTGACGGCTTTGTACTTATTGAAGAAAAATCAGAATATTATATTTATAGCGTATATCTCGGATATACCGACTCCGGTTTATGAAAGGCGGAACAAGATTATGTGTGGAATAGTAGGATATGTCGGTGCAAAAGAATGCACCGCAATACTTGTAAACTCGCTCACAAAGCTCGAATACAGAGGTTATGACTCGGCAGGTATAGCCGTGTTTGAGGGCGACAGGATAAAAACCGTCAAGGCAAAGGGCAAGCTCAAGGACGGACTTATCGAAAAGCTGTCACACGAGCCTCATTTCACAGCTACGGCAGGTATAGGTCATACACGCTGGGCAACGCACGGAGAACCCAGCGACATCAACTCCCACCCTATAGGAAACGGCAGAGTATCCATCGTTCATAACGGTATAATCGAAAACTACCGCAAGCTCAAGGATTTTCTTATATCAAAGGGCTACGGCTTTGAAAGCCAGACAGACACAGAAGCTGTTGCAAAGCTCCTCGACTATAATTACAACGGTGATCCTGTTGATACTATAATAAAGACAATCGCCGATATCGAGGGTGCGTATTCACTCGGCATAATGTTCAGAGAACATAAAAACCGCATATTTGCGGCAAGAAAAGAAAGTCCTCTGATAGTCGGCAAGGGAAAGGGCGAAATGTTTATTGCGTCCGATGTTACCGCTATAATCGAATATACAAGAGAATACTATCTGCTTGAGCCGGGAGAGGTTGCGGATATAACAGCTGACGGCGTTGTGTTCTACGATATGCACAAGAATGTCATCGAAAAGGAATTACAGGTTGCTACATGGGATGTTTCGGCGGCTGAAAAGGGCGGTTATGCTCATTTTATGCTCAAGGAGATATGCGAACAGCCCGATGCTCTGAAAAAGACTATCAATCCCCGTATCAAGGGCGGTATGCCTGACTTCTCCGAGTGCGGACTTACAGATGAGAAGCTGAGAAATTATCATCACATTTATATAGTAGGCTGTGGCTCTGCAATGCACGCAGGCATGGTAGGAAAATACGTTATAGAAAAGCTGGCACGCACTCCCGTTGTCGTGGATATTGCGTCCGAATTCCGTTATCGCGATCCTCTGCTTGCACCGGACGATCTTGTAGTTATTATCTCGCAGTCCGGTGAAACGGCAGATACTCTTGCCGCTCTGAAGCTTGCAAATTCTATCGGCGCGGATACGCTTGCGATAGTAAACGTGGTAGGCTCGTCAATAGCAAGAGAAGCAAAGATGGTAATGTACACCCTTGCAGGTCCCGAAATATCGGTATGCTCCACAAAGGCGTATATGGTGCAGACAGCTTTTATGTATCTTCTTGCTTTCCGCGTAGCATACGCAAGGAATGTCATAGATGAAGCAGAATGCAGACAGCTTATATCCGAGCTTTCCGGAATTCCGTCAAAGGTACAGAAGTGCGTTGACGATCAGGCGCAGTATCAAAAGGTTGCGTCAAAGCTTATGAGCGCGGACAGCCTGCTCTATATAGGCAGAGGTCTTGACTATGCGCTCAGTATGGAGGGAAGCCTCAAGCTCAAGGAGATTTCTTATATTCACTCGGAAAGCTATGCCGCAGGCGAGCTCAAGCACGGCACTATTTCGCTTATCGAAGACGGTATGCCGGTCATCGCAGTTGCAACACAGCACGCTCTTTATGAAAAAACTATGAGCAACATAAAGGAAGTCAAAACAAGAGGTGCAACTGTAATAATGGTCTACAGCGAAGATATGAAGTTTGACGAAAACGATGTTGATTATCCCGTTACACTTCCTCTTGCAAGAGATCTTCTTATGCCGCTTGTGGCTGTAGTACCGTTACAGCTTATCGCATATTATACTGCGGCGCTCAAAAACTTTGATGTTGACCATCCGAGAAACCTTGCAAAATCGGTAACGGTCGAATAATCACGGAAAAGGAATGTTCAAATGTACGATATAACAGGCGCAGTTTCTCTGTGGAATCATCTGGCTGAAACCTCAAAGCCGATAATAATATACGGTATGGGTGACGGCGCACAGAAAATACTCGATGTATGCTCCTTGAAGAATGTAAAAATATCGGGATTCATGGCAAGCGACGACTTTGTTAGAGGTCACAGCTTTGCAGGCTTTGAGGTGAAAAAGCTGTCCGATATTGAACGGCAGTTCGGTGACTGTATCATACTCGTTGCTTTCGGCACTCATATTGACGAGGTGATACAGCGTATCATTGCCATTTCGGACAGGCACGAATTATACGCTCCCGATGTCCCGGTAATAGGCGGAGGATTATTCACAAAAGAATATGCCAAGGAGCACATAGCCGAGCTTGAAAGAGTTTACTCGATGCTTGCGGACGAGAAATCAAAACAGGTTTTCGACGGCTGGCTTGAATATCGTATAACGGGAAGAATACAGCCGCTTTTACGCAATCAGACGGATAAAGCGGAAGGATATGAGATACTTTCGCTCGGCGGCAACGAAACCTATGCGGATCTCGGCGCATACAACGGCGACACGATAACCGAGTTTCTGGAAGTGACTGGCGGACAGTTCAACAAGATTTTTGCGATGGAACCTGACGGGAAGAATTACGCAAAGATGAAACGCATACACTACAAGCTGAGCCCTTATGACTTCAGAACGGTGAATGCGGGTGCGTGGAGCTGTGATACGGTCTGCGAGTTCATATCAAAGGGCGGAAGAAATTCATCGCTTATCCCCTATGAAAAAGGTAAGCCTGTCAATCCGTCACGGATAAAGGAGATAGAAATGCGCAGTCTTGACAGCTTTGTAAAGGACGAGCGTATAACCTATATAAAATATGATGTTGAGGGCAGCGAAAGCGAGGCTCTTGACGGCAGTAAGACAGTAATAAAGCGTGACAAGCCGAAGCTGCTAGTTTCGCTCTATCATCGCACCGAGGATATGTTTGCCCTGCCCATAAAGGTAGCGGAGCTGAATCCGTCATACAAGCTGTATTTAAGGCAGCACCCGTATATTCCTGCGTGGGATATGAATCTTTACTGCATATAAAACTATGTCTGAAAGGGAAATGAATGAAAAAAATCGTACTTGTTATCCTGCTTGTGCTTGTTACCGCAGGAATAGGGCTTTTGTTGTATATGCTGCTTACACGCACAACTCCCGTGTACGCCGGCAGCAGCAGGGAAATTATAAGTGACGGCTCAAATTTTGCCGTTTCGGCAAGCTATTATTCGGGGCTTGATAAGGCAGAGGTCGACACTGCCCTGCTTGATGTGCAGGACGGCGTAGAAGGCGCATTGACGGCTTATGACGCAATTCTTGCAAAGGGAACGCCCGTATTCCACCCCACATTCAACATAGCTTTGTCGGACTACGGAACGGGTTATTTCGCCGTGCAGGGTTATGCGGAGGATATACCGCTCGATAATCAGAAGCAGGTAGGCTTCTACTGTGCCGACCTTACGCTTAATATATATACGGACGGAAACTCAAAGATAATATCCTTGCGGAACATAATGCCTACTGAGCTTACACGTCAGAATGTTACTCTTCCCGTAATATATGACGATGCGTTATCCGCAACGGCTCTTCTCAGCGACAGCACAGATTTTGATATGAGCCTTGCTTTTCTTGACGGCAAGACAAGCACTACACTTACTTTTGAATGGACATATAATGTACGCTGCAGTGTTCCGCTGAATTTATCGGGACTTGACGAGCAGACGGTGAGCACCGACATTACATTCACAAACAACAACGGCGTTGTAACAGCCGCATTTGCCGGTTAATGCAAAAATTAAAATTACGAGTTGCACAGATTAAACATTTAATGGATATTTTATAGTTGCTAATCGCCATAATTATGTTACTGTGCAACGTTTTTTTGACGAAATTGCATAATTCTTTGCAAGAAAACGAAAAAACGCTTGCAAAACGGCTTCATTTGCATTATAATTAAAACATGGGTGCAGTGAAAAACTGCGTTAAAATTCTTTATTATAAGGAGTTTGCGATAATGGAAAAGAATGAACTGATAAAGCTGAATGAAGAAGCTAAAAAGCAGTATGACGAGCTTTGCAAGCAGGGTCTTAAGCTGGATATGTCAAGAGGCAAGCCCTCTCCCGCACAGCTTGATTTATCACTTGATATGCTGACGCATTGTCTTGACGGTGATTATATGTCGGAAACCGGTGTTGACTGCCGTAACTACGGTGTGCTTGACGGTATAGAAGAAGCAAAAAGACTTTGTATGCCTATGCTCGGTGTTGCTCACGATGAAATAATCATCGGCGGTAACTCAAGCCTTCAGCTTATGTATGATACAATGGCAAGAGCGATGCTGCTCGGCGTTCTCGGCGGTGACAAGCCCTGGGGAAAGAACGAAAAGGTGAAGTTCCTCTGCCCCGCTCCCGGTTACGACAGACATTTTGCTATCTGCCAGAGCCTCGGCATTGAGATGATTACAGTACCTTATACTCCCGACGGTCCCGATATGGACGTTGTAGAAAAGCTGGTAAGCGAAGATGAGCTTATCAAGGGTATCTGGTGCGTACCTATGTACAGCAATCCTGAAGGCATCACCTGCTCGGACGAAACGGTAAAGCGTTTTGCTAACCTTTCGCCTAAAGCAAAGGATTTCAGAATATTCTGGGATAACGCTTACTGCGTTCATCACCTTACAGATACTCCTGACACTCTGCTGAACCTTCTTGAAGAAGCAAAAAAGACAGGCAAGCAGGATATGGTATTTATGTTTGCGTCCACATCGAAGATTTCATTCCCCGGCGGCGGTCTTGCATTCATCGGTGCGAGTGCGGAAAACATCAAGTTTATCAAGAGCCAGATGACATTCCAGACTATCGGCTACGATAAGCTCAACCAGTTAAGACACGCTCGTTTCTTCAAGGATTTTGACGGCATAAAGGAGCATATGAAGAAGCACAGAGCTCTAATCGAGCCTAAGTTCAAGATTGTTCTTGATATGCTCGACAAGGAGATTGCTCCCACAGGCTTCGGCTCATGGCACAAGCCCAACGGCGGTTATTTCATCTCATTCAACGGTCTTGACGGCACAGCAAAGCGTACTGTTGAGCTTTGTAAGCAGGCAGGAGTTGTTCTGACAGGCGCAGGTGCAACTTATCCTTACGGCAAGGATCCTCACGACAACAATATCCGTATCGCTCCGACATATCCTACCGAAGCAGAGCTTGCAAAGGCTATGGAAGTATTCTGCGTTGCAGTAAAGATTGCGGCTACCGAATCGCTTTTAAAGTGATTTCTCTTTCATAATGTTGACGAAACATTAAAATCGTGTTATAATAATAGGGCTGATTTACGTCAGCCCTTTATATTTACGCCTGTAGCTCAGCTGGATAGAGCAATAGCCTCCGACGCTATGTGTCGTGCGTTCGAATCGCATCAGGCGTGCCAAAAAACTGCATCGCAATCAACCGTATTTGATTGCGGTGCTTGTTTTTTGTTGCCAACCTTGCGAGGAGAACGCACAAAATTATAAATTTACTTAATAAAACAAAATAAGGGCAACGTCAGCAACGCCACCCTTACAAAAGCTTACGCTTTTTGATATCAGTAATATTATACTCGTTTTATTTGAAATTGTCAACAACTTTTTTAAAAAAATCGAAAGAAGTTTTTACCACGATATTTGTATCAAAGTAATCTTCATGATTTAATAATATATTATCCACAAATTCCGATATACTATCAAAACCATGCTTTTTTACATTTTTTGAAACAACTTCATCATATGCTTTAAGCATACATACCAGTTCAAACATAGGACGACAGGAAAGTTTTTTATTTCGCTCTTCCTTGCCTATAGTCTTAATTTTTGCTACAAACTGTGTTATTTCAGCAGAAGGCTTAGTTGTTCCTACATTCATATTATTCAGCAGACAGTTATTGTGTGCACAAGCATTTCTTAGACTTTTTACAGCTTTTAAAATGCTGTTTGACGGAACGTTAACCTTATATAAAGGATACTGTTCGTTATAAAGTGAAACAAGTTTCAACAAATCGCCAAACGATATTATTTCTACAAGCACCCAGACAGGACAATCATATCTGCTGATTCGGGTTTTTAAAAATGTAGGTGTCTGTGATTTGTCAAATACATAGCACAAAGAAAAATATTTGTCAATTAAGCCGCCTGTGAATATAGAATCAGCCTTTCCTTCGATACTATCCAATACATCAGGAAATTTTTGAAAGAACAGATCTACTATATCGTATCCGTTTTCATCCGGATTATTTTCTATTGTTGTAATCAATTTTGTCTTTATAGCGTGTTCGATATCAACACACATATGAAAAGCTACTTTTCTCAGGTGCATATCTATTGAAGAAAGTTCTGTAAGATATGCAAAATCAAGTTTTATATATTTCCCTTTATCCTCGCCGCTTCGATGTTTTTCATAATTTTTTCTATATGAGGCGGTGCGAAGATAATTGTTGATATCTCTGAAATAATCAACAGCCGTATTTTTATCTATTATATTAAATGTTATGCCTTTTTCGTTTTGCAACTTATTTACCAACTCATCAGCTGTTTTCTTTGGCTTAATGTTTCTGTCCAATTGTATCACCGTCCCTGCGGTGATTATATCATATTTCGACATAAAAGTAAACAGAAATGCTTATATTTGTAATCATATATTCATTAATCGGCAGTTTACTATACTAATTTAATATCAAATACAGATTGTCATCCTTGTTCAAATTTAGTTTGTCCTTTTTATCGTACACTCCCTATGCTAAAATAATTACAATAGCTAATCAGATTTAGTGTAGGATACGGACTCAACAGCTTAACACCGGTATACCGCTACTAAAAACGAAACTATTATATGTTTACAGCAATTCAGTTGAGAAAGGAATTAAATATGACGTGTAATTACACCGATAATGCTTCCGCAACAACTGTACAGAATGTCAGCGGAAAAGCATTTCAAGGCGAGATATGGCTCGCAGACCTTGGCGAAAAAACAGGAAGTATCGAATACGGAATAAGACCGGTACTTATAATACAGAACAATATCGGCAATCATTTCAGCACAACGACTATCGTTGCTCCGCTTACGGCACGATATAAAAAACAGCTCCCGGTCCACTTTAATCTAAACAGTAAATGCGGGCTCATGTTCGACAGTATAGTACTTATGGAACAGATAACCACTATCAATCAGGCACAGCTTATTGTCAGAATAGGTCGCATCAATAAAGAAAATTACTCTGTAGTGCGTAAATCGATAACAGAATCTTTTAAAGGAATATTTGAATAGATGCGAAGGGAGCGCTATTATGTTTGACTGGAACGGAAACGGTAAGCACGATACCTTCGACGACTTTGTAACCTTCGGGCTTGTTCATCATATAATCGAGGACAGCAAGAAAAACGAACAGTCGCCTGCGCAGAATAATCGCAGGGGGATTTATCGTCACTATGACAATACCGATACACGCAGTGAAGCGGTAAAATGCTTGTGGCTCCTTTTCGGAATTGCTATTTTAATCGGCGGTGTTGCGCTGACGGTTTGTTTTATTGAAAATCAGCTGCTTGGATTACTCGTTCTGATAATTACGATAATAGTAAGCTTTATCGTAATGTCACAAGGCAACAACAGAGGCGCTTAGCATAAAGTAACAGCCCGCAGGAGTTTTATCTTCCTGCGGGCTGATTTTTGTTTTAGATTTATATGCTTGCCGTTTCTGCGGTTACGGCTGTATTTGATGTGTTTGCGGAGCAAACGGGGCAGACGTTTGCGGTTTCGCCTGCAATGAATTTCATCGCCTTGTCGGTACTCCAGAAGAAACGCTCCTCGCCGTAGGTTTCGATAAGGCCACAACGGTGGAACATTTCGTCAACGGCAGGCTGTACGCACGAGAAGTATATTTCTATCTTCCTTGCGGAAAGGCTGTCGCAAAGCTCCTTCATAGCCTGTACACCTGAAATATCCGCTATAGGCACGCCACGCATTGAGAATATCAGCTTTCCGCCGTCATCGACCTCAAGATGTGACAGCTTCTCCGACAGCTTGTTTGATGTTCCGAAGTAAAGCGGACCTGTGACATATACGACCTTTGTGCCGCAGAGTTTTCCGTCCTTGTCGGCTATATCTATCTTAGCAGGGTCAACATCCGCAACGTTTACCGTCATATCCGAAACCTTAAGCACGAACATGATGACCGAGAAAAGTATACCGATTATATGCGACAGTGAGGTCGAATATAACCGTTGCCGCCATTGTAATAAGATACTGGAACATTGCTGTCTTTATTTTTCTGCCGAAAATGTCCTTTATTACCGCAAACTCGTTCATTCTCCACGCAGTTACGATAAGTACGCCTGCAAGCGCCGCCATAGGTATCTTTGACATTACGCCTCCGAGCAGGAACATTGACGCTAAAAGCACCAGTGAATGTATTACACCTGCAATTCTTGTCTGTGCGCCGCTCTTTATGGCAACGCTCGTTCTTGCTATTGCCGCTGTCGCAGGCACACCGCCGAAAAAGGGTATCAGCATATTGCCTATGCCCTGTGCTACAAGCTCCTGATCGCTGTCAAGCTTTTCATTCTTCATTCTGCCTGCGCTCGCACCGCACAAAAGGCTCTCGATAAGTCCGAGTGCCGCAATACTGATTGCAGGGAATATAAGATTCTTGACCGTGTCAAAATCTATCGCCGTAATATCAAGCCTGTCGTTAAGCAGAAGCGTCTGCGGTATCTCGCCTACAATGCCGACATTGAAATTGAATATGAAGTTCAGTGCCGTTGCTATTATAATAGACATAAGCGACGACGGGATGATAGCATTGAGCTTTTTGGGATAAATAAGCATAAACACTATAACGCATACGCCGATTGCTATTGCCTCGAAATTCAGCGTCTGAGGCGTGTTGAAGTAGCTTACTATTTTATCTATAGTAGAAGCACCCTCGCATTTAAGTCCCGTAAGGTTGTTTATCTGACCGAATGCGATTATTATTGCTATACCCGATGTAAAGCCTGTAATAACAGGCGTGGGTATAAACTGTACCAGTCCGCCGAGCTTGAATATTCCGCACAGCAGAAGTATAGCACCCGACATAAAGCAGGCAATGAACACACCCTGTATCTGATATGTGGCCACAAGCGAGCAAAGGATAGCCGCCATAGCACCCGTAGGTCCTGAAATCTGGTATGACGCACCCGAAAGCAGTCCTATTACAACACCTGCGATAAGTGCCGTGATAAGTCCTGCGGCGGCAGTCGCACCGCTCGATATACCGAATGCAAGCGCAAGCGGAAGTGCCACAGCCGCTACTGTGATACCGGCAAGCACATCTTTTCCGAATTTTCCTGCATTATAGCCTTTGAATTCTGTCTTTAAACGTTTGAAATAACGCTTTATCATTTCTCTCCCTCTTTCTGTTCCTTTGTCCTGCGGACAAACAGCAACCTTTATATTCTATACCCGAAAGAGAAATTTGTATATATCAAAACTCAACAAAGATTTGTTCACATCGGGTAAATTTTAAGTGAGATATTCAAAATATAAAAGCTCTTTTCCGAACATCTCCTGTCCGGAAAAGAGCCTGTCGTTTTCAATAATATCAGATCTGTCCGTAAATCGGAGCATATTTACTCCTCACGCTCTCAGATGCAACCCATATTCATAACTATCCCCCTGATATTCCTCGCTGATTTTACCGATCAACTGCGTAAATCCGAGCTTTGAATATATGTGTACAGCCGTTTCGTTATCATCTTCGACACCGATCGTAAATTCAGAATAACCTTTTTGCATAAGCGTGGAAATTACCTCTTTCAACAAAAATTGTCCGTATCCCCTGCCTTGAAAATCCTTATGAATACGGAAAGCAAAGAGATAAACACGCTTATTTCTTACGGCATGCCTTTCATCGTTATGGACATAAGCGGCGCGTATCTCTCCTATCAGTCTGTCCTCTTGGAACAAGCCGAATATATCGATTTTTCTCTCGTTAATATCTACTGTATTTTCTGCTATCATTTCATCGGGATCGTTGTAGTCAAAGAGCTGAAACAGCAGATTTAATTCGCCTGTGTTCAAAGTTCTGATATTCACTGTTTTGTTTCCTTTTCAAAGTTTATTATGCACAGCCTGATTATTTCCTTCAGAAACGGTAGATCTTCAATAGTCGGATTATCGACCCTGAATGTACAACCGCAGACAGCTTCAAACTCCCGTCCGAAAATGACTTTACGACGTCCGCCTTTGCATGAGCCGCAATGACCGCAGTTATCTACATACTTCCACGCAAGCTTTTTTATTTCATCATCAACATCACATTTATCAAGCCATTCCGATTTTATATCATCAGACCATACAGTCCATAGATCTTGCGGCTCATCGGGGTCTTTGATTGAAATAAAGCATACACAACAATTGTTGAATTTACACTGATAGTAGATTTTATCTTTCCAACAATCGCAGTTGTCCTTGTAAAAGTCTACGCCTTTTTCTTCAAGAAATGAAACAAAATCCAACGCCACGCTTTGCGCTTCAAAGAAAAGCCCGTTGCGAATATAATCTTTAATACTTAATTCAGTCATTTTAATTTCTCCGAAATTTCTGTCATTTTTTTCAATCCCTTATGTTCAAATATTTAAATTCGGCGTTGACGTTATCATTGTATTGTTATAGTACACAGAAAAAATTCCGGCATTAATTGAACCTATAACGTCAATTGACCGCATTAAAACCGTCTACCTTATAATAACATAAAAAACAGCATAATTCAACGCAACGAAATAATAAACGGCATTTTCATAAGCCTGTAATTGCTATGATTGGAAAAAGTCTTCTTGACAGCATAAAAATACTGTGCTAAAATCAGAAAAACAGCGAAACGGAGGAAAACCACATGGAAAGAAGCTCGTTTGAAATATTCAAAAGCAACATCTGCCACCTTGTAAAAGACAAGGGCGAGCTTTCCTTTATCCGTGATATGCTGTGCAGTGACGAAGTAAGCAAGCTGTACGAACGTAAGTGGTACGCCGAATGTCTTTACCTGCTTGCTATGATCGATTACCTCAGCCGCAAGAACGATATCCCGCTTTATAACGGATATGATAAGCTGAGAACGGGCAAGCTCGACAAAGTGCTTTATCCCTCGGGAATAATGGCAATGTACAGTCTTTCGGGCGACGAAAGCATATTAATAAAAAGTTTTGATGAATCCATACCGGAGTTCAAGCGCTTCAACATAGTAGAAAACGAAATTGAGAATGTTGTATAGATATAAAAAACAGAAGTATCACAATTTAGCTCCCTTGTGTAAAGGGAGCTAAAATCAGTGCTTGGCAAAGCGTGTAATCTTTTATTAAATTATCAGAGCATAAAAGACATATCCAACACCGCTGAAAACAAAAACGACCTACAGGCTCACCTGTAGGTCATCTTCTTATTCACTCTTTATATCACTATGCTCGTGGGTGCTTTCCTTAGCTATCTCCCTGAACTTCTTCCTGTCCTCTTTGGCTATCGTTTCATTGTGAAGCCACATCTTTATAAGCGCTACCGAATAAAGAATACCGGAAAGAAGCATTACGCCTATACAGATAAGAATGAGTAAGGATGATGCAGGCGAACCCTCCGGGAATACTCCGGGGAAGAAAAGCAGAGCCAGTACTGCGATATAGATAATAGCCGTGCAGACCTTTCCGTACCAACGTGCGCCGTCAAGCTTTGTCTGCTTTGTCTTTAAAAGCACAAGTCCCATGATTGCCATAAAGCCGTCCTTTAAAAGCCATATAGCAAGCAGTATCCACATCAGCGGATAATTTATCGCTATGCAAAGGAACAGCGTTCCCTGCGTCAGCTTATCGGCAAGCGGATCGAGGAATTTGCCGAACTCGGTTATCATATTGCATCGCCGTGCTATCTGTCCGTCAAGGAAATCGGTAATTCCCGACGCTACGACAACTGCGGCGGCAAGATAATACTCTCCGCTCGTGCCTGCGGTGACATATAACCATACAAATATCGGGATAAGCAATATTCGCACAAAGCTCAGTATGTTCGGAATTGAAAATATATCTTTTTTCATCGGCTCACCCCTCTTGTTACACTGAAAAACAAACATAATGCGACTGATTCGGCAGATTAATGCTATAATTATACTACAGAAAGCCGAAAAAATCCATATTTGCAAGATAATTTTGTAGGATTAAACGAAACTTGGAAATAAATTCACGGTTTTGTGTGATTTTTGCTTAAACAATTACAACTATTTTTCGTCTGCAAGAATTATTGCCCCGAAATAAGCGAGTAATACACTTTATAAAGCTCCTGCGTTGAATTTTCAAGAAAATAATAGTGTGCTATGTACGGAACAAGAAGTACAAGCAGCAGCACCGACAATGCAAGAAAGTAAACATTTATCGACACCAGTATCAGCGACAGCAGGAAGAATATCGCAAAGCTCATCGTTACTATAAGGTGGATAAGCCTTTCGTGCTGATAGAAGCCTATCCTGACAAGAAGCTGCTGTGCAAGCGCTTTCTTGTCAACGTCAGGGTCTGCCGCCTGCTGTTTTATATATTCCTTATATTCTTTAATCTCATTTTTCATAAAAACGCCTTCTTTTCGGCTAATTATAATGCGCTGTAGTAATCACGCATTTTTACTGCGAGCCTGTCGCAACGTTCGTTTTCGGGGTGTCCTGCGTGGCCTTTTATCCAGCGGAATTCCACATCGTGCGTATCAAGCAGCGGAAGCAACCGCTCCCACAGATCGACATTCAGCGCAGGCGTATTGTCGGATTTTTTCCACCCTCTGCGTTTCCAGCCGTTGACCCAACCCTTTGTGACCGAATCCACAACATATTTACTGTCGGTGGTAAGTATCACCTTGCACGGATATTTCAGTGCCGTCAGCGCCTCGATAACTCCGGTAAGTTCCATACGGTTATTGGTGGTATGCTTTTCGCCGCCGCTCAGTTCCTTTTCTTTTCCGTTCCAACGGAGAATCGCACCGTACCCTCCGGGACCCGGATTGCCGCTGCACGCTCCGTCGCTGAATATCTCAACAATAGTTTCAGGCATTCTTGCTTTCCTTTCTTGCTCTTCTCTTTGCGGATATCTTGACAAATACGTTTTTCCAGTATATCTGGAATGCAAGCAGATTATCGGTTATATGCCGCTCGAATACAGATGACAGCGCCGCAAGAACAATCGTTACGCCCATAAGGATTCCTGTCATTATTACCATTTCAATGCGCATTGGCTTTAAATCAAGCAGGAAATCACGCAATATGAATATATCAGCCGTAAATCCGCCTATCAGGAAAACAAACAGACCTATTTTCCACGGCTTGAAGGGCATACAAACCTTGAACAGTATCACGAACGCCGCAAATCCTATGCATATAGTTGACATTGTTTCAATGCTGTAATCAAAGGTTTCTCTGGGAATTATGTTCATCCAGCCCGAAATATAGCGCATAAGCACTATTCCGACAAAATTGAACGTTATCAGCAGTCCGTGCATTATGGATTTCGGCAGGACGTTTTCTATAAATTTGCCCTTTACACGCTTGAAGTTAGGCTCCATAGCAAGTAAGAACGAGGGTATGCCGTTTGTGAACATATTAATCTGCGTAAGCTGTATTGCCTGAAGGGGATAGCCCATAGGCACAAAGCAGAACATAAGCGCCGCTAAAAACGAGTATACGGTTTTGTAAAGGAACAGCACGCTTGAACGTTCGATATTGTTTATAGAGCGTCTGCCCTCGCCTACTATCTTAGGCATTGACGCAAAATTGCTGTCGAGAAGAACGATATTCGATACATTTCTTGCAGCATCGCTTCCCGATTGCATTGCTATAGAGCAGTCGGATTCTTTCAGTGCAAGGACATCGTTTACACCGTCGCCTGTCATCGCAACCGTATGCCCTTTGGCTTTCAGCGCCTTTACAAGCTCCAGCTTCTGATACGGCGTTACACGGCCGAATATCTTATATTTGTCAGCCGCCTCCCACAGTTCTTCATCGGTTGTTAATGTCGATGCGTCAACGTAATTTTCATAATGCTCAAGCCCTGCACGCTGTGCTACTCCCGAAACGGTGACGGGGCTGTCGCCCGAAATAATTCTTATGTCAACGTCCTGCTCCGCAAAATATTTCAGCGTTGCAGGGGCTTCTTTTCTTATGCAGTCGGTGATTCTTACAAGCGCCACAGGAGTTATATTTTCGGGCAATGCGCCGCCCTCAACTTCGGGAGGCATATTGTCGCTGTGCGCAAACAATACAACTCTGTATCCGCCCTCCGACAGCGTCTTTATCTGTTCTCTCAGAGCGTCTGTCATAGCGTCGCCCAGGATAAATTCAGCCGCACCGAGAATATATGTTCCTTTATCCTCAAAAGCCGCAAGGCTCCACTTTTTCGCACTTGAAAAATGTATCGCCGTCTTTGCCGACCATTCACGGCTTGGCAAAGAGCCGTCTTTTTTGTATCTGTCCATTACGGCAAGCGCAGTGGGGTTATTATCGCCGAGCGCATATATCATCTCGCAAAGAGCTTTTTCGTGATCGTTGCCGTCAAGAGAGATAACGTCGGATACCTCCATTCTGCCCTCGGTTATCGTACCCGTTTTATCAAGGCAGAGAACGTCAACTCTTGCAAGGGTTTCCACACAGTACAGATCCTGCGCAAGCGTTTTGTTCGTTGCAAGTCTGATAACGCTTACCGCAAGCACCATACTTGCCATAAGCACAAGGCCCTCCGGTATCATGCCGATTATAGCCGACACCGTGTTTACAACGGCATCGGTGAACGTGTTGTGTGCAAGAAGCATTTCCTTGCCGAACATCAGCAGTATCATCGGTATAATACATACGGAAATCATCTTCAGTATATAGTTTATGCTTGCGAGCATCTTTGAGTTATTCTTCTTGATATATTTTGCGCCGCTTGTTATCTTATTGGCATAATTGTCTGCGCCTATGCGGATAACCTGCGCCTTTGCATTGCCGCTTATCAGAAACGAGCCGGACAGTATCTCATCGCCCTTGTGCTTTACAATAGGGTCGCTTTCGCCTGTTATAAGGCTCTCGTTTACCTCGCAGTCGCCCTCTACCGCTATGCAGTCCGAGCAGACCTGTCTGCCTGCCGACAGAATCATTATATCGTCAAGAACAATATCCTTTACGGCTATAGTCTGTGTTTCGCCGTTTCTCAGCACATCCGCTTTAGGCGCAGAAATAAGAGCCAGCTTGTCGATGGCTCTTTTTGAGCGTATTTCCTGGAATATACCTATTGCCGTGTTGCATATGATAACACCTAAGAACAGGCAGTTCTTGAATGAGCCTACCGCAACAACAAAAGCCGCCAGTATTATGTTGATAAGGTTGAAGAATGTAAGACAGTTATCCTTGAATATCTGCTTTACCGATTTGCTCGGTATATTGAAATCGCCGTTGACCTTACCGCAGGAGATACGCTCGTTTACCTGCTCTGCGGTAAGTCCGGTCGTCACATCGGTAATATTTTCAAGTGAAGTATACTCTTCGGGCTTTGACATATATGAGTTGTCCTTCCGTAATTATTCGTTTTGTGTCGTGCTGTTTTCTGAAATATCGTTGCTGCTGTTTTCTGTCTGTGTATCGGTATTGTCGATATATCTCACATAGTCTTTAAGTTCCTGTGATATTTCCTTTTCGCCATAGATATCGGCGGTAATATGCTCGCCGAACTTCCAGAATCTCATCATCTCAGCTCTGTTGGGTATGCTATATGAATATTCAAGCTGGTCGACAAACCCATTTAGCTTTTCGTTCACGTCAATATTTATTGCAGGGAGCGTTCCGGTTATCTTTGTTCTCAGGCTCTGCATATCATCGCTGAGAAGATATTTTGCAAATGCGTCTGCTTCTGCGGTATGCTCGCCCTTGGAATAGACAAACATCGTTCTTACGCCTGCAATTGAATATGTGTTGCTGCCGTTATCAAAGCCGGGCAACGGTACTATTCCGTAATCAATACCCGCTGCGTCAGCCTTTGTCACAAACCACGGACCGTTTACTGTCAAAGCGGCATTACTGTTTAAAAACAGTTCGTCGCATTCATCATAACTGTAATCCGTTATATCCTTGGGGAATATATCCTGCATCTGCTTTAACAGAGTAAGTCCGTAGCTTGCTTTTGAATTGAGAAGTCCGTAGTTATCATCGAGCATAAGCCTGTTTTTATCCATACTCATAAGCATAGATATATAGTATACCGTATCTGTATGGAAAACAAATCCGTATTTGCCGGGATAGAGCTTGTTGAAAGCATCGCTCCAGGTGATAAGACTTTCCCACGTTGAAGGTATATCCTTCTCTTCAACAAATTTCTTATTATAGAAAAGAGCATATGTTTCACACGCTACGGGATATCCGTACATCACGTCATTATAAACCGTAGCCTCTCTTGCAAGCGCCAGCGCAGTTGTGTTGACAACATTGGTATCCCCTGTCGGAAGTATCAGCTGATTCTCGACAAATTCGCCCGTCATATCGCCGGGTGCGGCAAAAACATCGGGCTTTTTTACAGTACTGTTCTCGTTGACAATTTCACTTGCAGCATCTTTAAGCTCAACGTTGACATATTCTATATGAATATTGGGATAAAGCGCATTGAAGCTCTCGCCCGCTTCTTTTATCCATTCATCGGGACCGTCCTTTGATTCCCAGACAGTAAGCGTTATATCATCTTTTGTAAGACTGTCGTCCGTTGAGTACGGCGTGGAATTGCCGTTGTAATCCGAACGTGAGGTATGTTGCGTAATTATATGGCTTTCTTCGGAACATCCGGCAATTACCGTTCCGATCAGCACAGCAAACAGTGCGGCGGTTATTCTTCTGTATTTCATATTTCCTCCGATAATGAAAAGGGTCATATTTATACTGTAATAATTGTACAACAACTGCCCGATTTTGTCAACATCGGCAGCACTTGCAAATGCCGCACAATTATGATATAATTACATTAATTACCGCAAAACAGCAACGTATTTTTGCATACCTTATACATACCCGACAAATACTTGCGGGCACTGCCTGAAAGGAAAGAAAATGAACTCTGATAAAAAATTTGAAACAAGCAGTATAGATGATATAAAAGCACTTTTTGAAAACAGAAAAGAAGAGGATATTATCCATTCCGATACATTCGGAGAAACAGAAAAACCGGTTATCACCAAAGAGGCTGTAGAAAATGCTGTAAAAAGGTCCTCTCCGGAAAATATCAGCAAAAGAAAACGTAACCGTATGATAGCAAACGTCATGATATACAGCGGTATCGGACTGCTGATAGTCGCCTGTGCCATACTTGTAGCGCTTATCTTTGCAGGCAATAACGGTAACAGCATCACAAACCTTGATATCATAAACGGCGATGAGATCACTCTGCGTGCAGGTCACTCTCAACAGCTTAAGATCAAGACAGAACCTGCCGGTACAGAATATGCACTGTCATATATCAGCGCCGATACGTCAATAGCGACAGTTTCGCTTGAAGGTAAAGTAACCGCAGTCAAAAACGGAAAAACCGAAATAACCGTATCAAGCGGCGATCTTTCAGACACGATAACCGTTAATGTCAAAAAGGATATTATAGAATCACTTGACGTTTCGCTTGCGGCTTTATCGCTTGACGGCGGAGAAGAACAGAAGGTCGAGGCCAAGGTCGCACCTGCCGACGCAAAGGACGTAAAGCTCAGCTGGAAGAGTGCGGACAACGAGG
>OMFC01000578.1_pt1 | contig 19422 bp, 17 predicted proteins | sample 1645531 | NCBI WGS metagenome assembly OMFC01 (sample SAMEA103958112, study PRJEB25191) | human gut metagenome | biome: human-associated habitat [ENVO:00009003]; feature: intestine environment [ENVO:2100002]; material: feces | place: Germany | collected 2013/2015 | reverse complement strand
CGGCGTGACCGCCGCGGACTTGCCGACGAGCACGATGCGGTTGCGCGCCTTATAATTGCTGCTCGCCTCGAACGTGGACGAAATGAGCTTGCCGTCACCGGAGTAGACGTTGCGGTAGGTCTTGACCTTGTAGCCGGTGTAGGCGGTCTGCTCGACCTTGCGCTCGCCGGGGGCGAGCTCGTCGGTCTCAACGATCTCCTCCGTAAACGGGATGGTCTCAAGCACTTCGGTCTTGATCTTCACGTAGCTGTCGTCGACCTTCGTGCCGCGCAGCGTGACCTTGAGGAAGTCCTTGCCGCCGCTCGTGTAGTATTCGGCGATGACCTTGATGGGGTACATCGTGTTGTTGCGGAACTCGAACTCTGGCCCGCCCTGCGCGACCGTCGTGTCGAGGCCGAGGCCGATGTAATCGGACGCGAAGCCGTGGTTCGTGCGCTGCACGATCTCAAGGTTGGCGTAGAGCGCCGCAGCGTAGAGCGTGGAGCTCGCCTGACACGCGCCGCCGCCGACCATATCGACGGTCTTGCCCTGCAAGTAACCGGGCGCGGTGCTGTAGCCGTTCGCCGCGGTAAAGGGCGTAACGAGCGGGCCGTATTTCATCGTTTCGCCGGAGTTCAATATGTAGCCGGTGATGCGTGAGGCCGTCAGCTTGACGTTCGCGCGGCGGCCGGACGCGCCGCCGACCTTCGTGGTGTAGGTGCTCAGCACATCGCGGAACAGGACCTTTTGGAGCTGCTCTGCCGTGACGTCCGGCGTCTCGACCGTGGCGTTCGGCAGATCGACCGTCTCCCCCGCCGCCGCGGCGTTGTAGGCGGATTCAAGGTCAGAAAGCGTGAATTCCACGCCCGCGTGGCCGGGCGTGACCGCGCCGGTCTCCTTGTCATACGTCGCGTTGACCTTCTGGCCGATGACGGCCTCGCGCTGCGCGCTCAGGTCGACCTCCTGTGCAGGGATGACATCGTAGACGCCGCCCTCGCTCGCAGGCTCAAGCACGATCTCGGACGGGTCGCCGCCGCTCAAATACGCGCCGTTTAAGTATACGCCGATCTGGTCTTTTGCGGTATCAGTCGTCGCGCGGCCGTCCTGCGGCTTCGTCACGCTGACCTTGCCATCCTCTGTCACGTTGATGGCAAACTCCACGGGGTCGCAGTTGATGCTGTCGCACACCGTGTCGACAAGATTCTCCATCAAATCGGGCGAGTAGGCCGCGTCGACCACCTGCGCCGCATCCTGCGGCTTGAAGAGTGCGCGCAGATACTTCGCGCCCGCGGTCAGAAAGCTGTCATTGCAGCCGTAGACGTTGTAGATATGCTTGGCAAGTCCGTCGAAGTCGACATACTCCGGCATCGCGTCGAGTGACACGTGCGCGACCTCCGTGCCGTCGGGCAGGACAAAGTCGACACCCGCGCCCTTCGCCTGCGCCACGCTCGCTTTGAGCTGCTCGGCGACCTGCTGCTCGGTCATCCCGCCGTAGTTGGTATCGCCCATCATCACGTTGGGATAAATTTTATGGCTGGCCGACGCCCACGCGCCAAGGCCCAAGTACGCCACCACGAGCACACCCGCGACGATGCCGACGACCTTGCCGGTCTTTCCCGATGTTTCACGTGGAACGCGCGGCGGTTTTTCCGCGCGGGGCACTTTGGGCACCTTCGCGGCCTTTTCCGGCTGCATCAGGCGCTTGCCGCCCTTTCTTCTCTTCTTTTCCTCAAAGGCGCCGTTCATTTCGTCCATGCTGGCTCCTCCTGTTTCTTCCGATCTTCCGGACAGGGACTTCCCTGCCGGTCGTTTCAGTATACCACAGTTTGTGAGAAAAAGAATCACAATTCGGTGACAATTTTGCAGGATTATCCGGCCTCTTTTGCACGTTTCGGGATGCGGATGGTCAAAAGGATGCCATCGTCCGTGTCCTCGCGCTGCATGTCGGCCTCGACGCCCGCGCGCTGCATCAGCCCGAGCGAGTGGCGGATGGTGTTCAAAAAGATGCGCACATCCTTGACGATGTAGGTCGGCAGGCGCGGCGGGGGCGTTTTCTGCTTGAGCTTCAAAAGCTCTTCGATGTACGCCTCACTCTGCGCGACGTTGTAGCCGCGTGCGGCGATAACTTGCAAGGCTTTGAGGCGGTCTTCCTCGTCCGTCAGGCGCAGCAGCGCCCGTGCGTGCCGCTCGGAGAGGTCATGCTCGCGCAGAAGGCGCACACAGTCGGGCGACAGGCGCAGCAGCCGCAGCTTGTTGGCAATAGCGGACTGGGATTTCCCCAGCCTTTCCGCCGCCTGCTCCTGCGAGAGGCCGTAGGTCGCGATCAGCCGCGCGATAGCCGCAGCCTCCTCCAAGTAGTGCAAATCGCGGCGCTGGAGGTTTTCGATCAGCGCGAGCAGCGCGCTCTCCTCCTCGCTCGAGCGCGCGAGCAGGCACGGCACCTCGCGCAGTCCCGCGAGCTTTGCCGCGCGCAGCCGTCTCTCTCCCGCGATGAGCTCGTAGCCCTCGTCCGTGCGGCGGACGGTCAGCGGCTGGAGGATGCCATAGCGGCGGATGCTGTCGCTCAGCGAGCGCAGCGAGGCCTCGTCAAACTCGATGCGCGGCTGGTTGGGGTTGGGGCGCAGCGCGTCGATGGGCAGGTCGAGCACGCGGCGCGGGAGCAGCGGCTTTCTTGCGGACATTTCCATGGATTTCCCCTCCTTTTTCTCCACTTTTAGCACAAAAAGTGTGCAAAATCGGGCGAAAATCGGCGGAGAGATCAAAAAATTCGCACCTTGCGGTGCGAATTTTCGTTTTCTCATTTATTTCCCGTCGTGCTTGACGTGGATACGGCTGATCGCGCGGGCGATGCGGGCATTGGCAATGGCCTGCTCCTGCGCGCTGCGCTTCGCCTTGAGCTCGGCGCGCGCCTCGGCAGCCATTTCCTCGGCGCGGTGGAGGTCGATCTCCTCCGGCCGCTCGATCGTGTCCACCAGCACGAGCGCCTCGCCGTGCTCCATCTTGAGCACGCCCTCGGACACGGCGGCGATCTGCTCGACGCCGTCGGCGTCCCGCAGCGTCAGCTTGCCGGGAACGACCGCGAGCACAATATCCTCGTGCTGCGCCATCAGGCCGTACATGCCGTCGATGCTCGGCACGGTGAGCGATGTGCACGCTCCGTCAAAAAACGTGCGCTCGGGCGCGAGGACGCGGAGAGGAAAGGTCTTCATCACGCTTCCCCGCTTTCCATCTTCTTCGCCTTGGCGAGCGCGTCGTCAAGCGTGCCGACGTTGTAGAACGCCATCTCGGGATAGCCGTCCATCTCGCCGGAGAGAATGGCTTCAAAGCCGCGGAGTGTCTCCTCGAGCGGCACATAGACGCCCGGAAGGCCCGTGAACTTTTCGGCCACGAACGTCGGCTGGGCCAAAAAGCGCTGGATCTTTCTCGCGCGGTTGACCGTCACCTTGTCCGTGTCGCTCAGCTCCTCCATGCCGAGGATGGCGATGATATCCTGCAATTCGCGGTATTTCTGCAAGGTCGCCTGCACGCTGCGCGCGATGCGGTAGTGCCGCTCGCCCACGATATCCTCTTCCAGAATGCGGGAGGACGATTCGAGCGGGTCGACCGCGGGATATAAGCCCTGTTCGGCGATCTTACGGCTCAAAACCGTCGTCGCATCGAGGTGGGTGAACGTCGTCGCCGGGGCAGGGTCGGTCAGATCGTCCGCGGGAACGTAGACCGCCTGCACGGACGTGATCGAGCCGCTCTTGGTCGAGGTGATGCGCTCCTGCAGCTCGCCCATTTCGTTGGCGAGCGTCGGCTGATAGCCGACGGCGGAGGGCATGCGGCCGAGCAGGGTCGAGACCTCGCTGCCCGCCTGCACAAAGCGGAAAATATTGTCGATGAACAGCAGCACGTCGCGCTGCTCCTCGTCGCGGAAGTATTCAGCCATCGTAAGGCCGGTGAGCGCCACGCGCATACGAACGCCGGGCGCTTCGTTCATCTGGCCGAAGACGAGCGCGGTCTTGTCGATAACGCCGCTCTCGTGCATCTCGTTCCAGAGGTCGTTGCCCTCGCGGCTGCGCTCGCCCACGCCGGTGAAGATCGAATAGCCGCCGTGCTCGACGGCGATGTTGTGGATGAGTTCCTGAATGAGCACCGTCTTGCCGACGCCCGCGCCGCCGAACAGGCCGATCTTGCCGCCGCGCGGATAGGGCTCCAAAAGGTCGATGACCTTGATGCCGGTCTCCAAGATCTCAACGCTCGGGCTCTGCTCGTCGAAGGCGGGGGGCTTTCTGTGGATGCTGCGGCGCGGCTCCGCGCCGCCGATCGGCGCGCCGCCGTCGATGGTATCGCCAAAGACGTTGAAAAGCCGTCCGAGCGTCGCCTTGCCGACGGGCACGCGAAGGCCGCTGCCTTCGCCCGTGACGGTCATGCCGCGGCTGAGGCCCTCGCTGCCGGAGAGCATGATGCAGCGCACCGTTTCGGCGCTCAAATGCTGCTCCACCTCCATCACAAGGCGCTTGCCGTTCAGCTCGACGGACAGCGCCTCGCGGATGCGCGGCAGCTCGCCGTGCGGGAAGCGCACGTCCACCACGCTGCCCGATACCTGAATGATCTTACCTGTGCGCATGCTGCGCCTCCTTCTTCATGTGGTTCTTCTTGCTGCGCGCGCCGGCGGAGACCTCCGTGATCTCGCTCGTGATGGCGCCCTGCCGCTCGTGGTTGTACTCGAGCTGCAGCTCGCGCAGCATGTCGTCCTCGTTCTGGTTGGCCGAGTCCATGGCAGAGGCGCGCGCGTTCTGCTCGGCACAAAAGCTGTCGACCATCGCCGAGTACAAAAAGCCCGTGATGTACGCCGGCACGACCCTGGCGAGCACCTCCTCTGCCGAGGGCTCAAAGCGGATGGGCTTTTCCTCCGTCTCCTCTTTGGCAAAGTGCTCATCCTCCAGCGGCAGCAGGCGCACGGTGCGCACGTCCATGTCCACGCCGTTGCCAAGGTCGGTGTAGATGATAAAGAGCTTGGAGATCTCGCCCCGGTCGAAGAGATTCAAAAGCTTCGCCGTGATCTCTCGCGCGCGGCGGAGCGTGGGGCTCTGCGCATCGTAGAGGAAGCTCTTTTCCACCGGCACGCCGTGGCCGGAGAAGAAGTGCCGCCCGTTGCCGCCCACCACAAAAAGGCGGCTGTCGGGGTGCTTTTCAAGGCGCTTCATCGTCTCCTGAATAACATTCTGGTTGTAGGCGCCCGCAAGGCCGCGGTCCGCCGTCACCACAAGATAGGCGTATGTTCCCGGCTGGGCCAGATCGTCCGCGTTGCCCCGGTAGAGGTACGGGCTCTCGATCTCGCCCGCGTGCTGGAAGATCTGCTCGATCTGCGTCGAGACCGCGTCGAAAAACGGGCGCGTCTTGGCAAGGTCTTCTTTCGCCCGCCGCATCTTGGTCGAGGCGATGAGGTACATCGCGTTCGTCACCTTCTGCGTGCTCTGGATGCTCGCGATGTGCTCGCGGATCTCCTTCATGCTCGCCATGTACCTGTCACCTCACTTTTTATTTGGAAAAATAGTTTTGCACAAATTCCTTTGCGATCTCGATGATCTGCGACTGCTGATCGTCGCTGAGCTGGCCGGTCTGCTCGATGGCATTGCACAGCGCGCCCTGCGTCTCGCCAAAGTGCTGCAAGAGCGCGGGGATAAACGCGTCAAGCTGCTCTGGCACGATCTCCTGAAAAACATGGTTCAGTCCCGCGACGAGCAGGATGACCTGCTCATACTGCTTGTAGGGGTGGAACTGCTTCTGCCGCAGCATGCGCATCAAGCCCTGACCGTAGGATAAAAGCTTTGCCGTCGACTCGTCAAGGTCGCTTGCAAACTGCGTGAACGACTCCATCTCGCGGTACTGCGAAAGGTCGAGGCGGATGGTCTTGGCTGCCTTTTTCATCGCCTTGGTCTGCGCGTCGCCGCCCACGCGGGACACGGACAGGCCCACATTCACCGCCGGACGCTGGCCGGAGAAGAACAGGCGCGTTTCCAGAATGAGCTGACCGTCGGTGATGGAAATGACGTTCGTCGGGATATAGGCCGACACGTCGCCGGACTGCGTCTCGATGATCGGCAGCGCCGTGATGCTGCCGCCGCCCTTCTCCTCGCTCAGATGCGCCGCGCGCTCGAGCAGGCGGGAGTGCAGATAGAACACGTCGCCCGGATACGCCTCGCGGCCCGGGGAGCGCTCCAAAAGAAGGCTCATCGCGCGGTACGCGATGGCGTGCTTGGAAAGATCGTCGTAGACGATCAGCACGTCGCGGCCCTTATTCATAAAGTATTCGCCCATGGCGCAGCCCGCGTAGGGCGCAATGTACTGTAACGGCGCGGGATCGCTCGCCGTGGCGTTGACGATGATCGTATAATCCATCGCGCCGTGCGTTTCCAGCGTCTTTTTGAGCTGGGCGACGGAGCTCGCCTTCTGTCCGATGGCGACATAGATGCAGATGACATCCTTGCCCTTCTGGTTGACGATGGTGTCGAGGGCGATAGCGGTCTTGCCGGTCTGGCGGTCGCCGATGATGAGCTCGCGCTGGCCGCGGCCGATGGGGAACATCGAGTCGACGGTCAGAATGCCCGTCTCAAGCGGCGTGTCGACGCTCTGGCGGTCGATGATGCCGCGGAACTCGGTGGTCTCGATGGGGCCTGCGCCGTCGATGGGCTGGCCCAGCGCGTTGACCACGCGGCCGAGGAACCCCTCGCCCACGGGAACGCCCGCCGTGCGTCCGGTGCGGCGGACCGTGCTGCCTGCGCAGACGCTCGCGTCGTCGTCAAAGAGGATGCAGCCGACGCTGTCCTCGGATAAGTCCTGCACCATGCCGCGCACGCCGCCGTCGAAAAGCAGCACCTCGCCATAGGCGGCGCCCTCCAGCCCGTCCACGCGGGCAATGCCGTCGCCGACGGTCAGAACGGTGCCGACCTCCTGTGCCATGGCCTGCGGCGTCCATGAGAGCACCGTCTCCTTCAGCAGTGGGATGACGTCGCCCTGCGTGGCAGCGAGCTTTTCGAGCGCGTCCTTGAACTGGCTCAGGCGTCCGCCCGCGCTCCAGTCGTAGACCTCCGCGCCCACCTCGAGGCGGAAACCGTCGGGGTAGTCATCACTCTTTTGCCAGGTGAGCGTCGTGCCCTCGCCGTACTTTTCGGCGAGGAAGGCCAGAAATCGCTTCTCCTGCTCCTGCGACGGACGCACGGCAGAGAGCAGTACGGCCTCTAAATGCTCCGTGCGCTCAGCCATTGTCCTTGCGCTCCTCCGCCGTGTCCAGGAACTTGTCGTAAGCGTCCGACGTGCTGGAGAGCACCAGCTTTTCCGCCGCGGCGCTCATCAGCTCGGAAATTTCGCCCTTGGCCTGCTCCATCACGCGCTCATGCTCGCGCGCGGCATCTTCCCGCGCCTTGCGCACGATCTCGCCCGCCTGCTGCTCGGCCTGCGCGCGGCGCTCGTCCACCGCGTGCTGCAAGGCTTCGTTCGCCTCGCGCTGGCGGCGTGCGATCTCCTCGTCGGCGCTCTTGAGCTGCGCTTCATAGCCGGCCTTCGTCTTCTCGGCCTCGGCAAGCACGGCCTTGGCGTCCTCGTCCATCTTCTCATAGTGCGCCTTGCGGCTGTCCATAAAGCTCTTCACAGGCTTGTAGAGCAGAAAATACATCGCGCCGAACAGGATGACAAAGTTCAGTGCATGCAGCAGGATCTGCTGCAAATTGATATTAAGCGGCATTCAAAGCCCCTCCTTTTTGGGAGTGTTCTTCATCAAAGGACGAAGATAATGAGGATCGCCACGATCAGGGCGTAAATGATGACCGTCTCGATAAACACAAGGCCCATCATCATCGTGGTTCTGATCTGACTTGTGGCCTCGGGCTGGCGGGCTATGGCCTCGCTCGACTTGCCGACCGCAATGCCCATGGCCAGCGCGCCGCCAAGGCACGCAATGCCGATCATCACGCCCGAGCCCATCGCTTTGGCAGAGGTCACGTCGTTGTCGTTGCTGCCGGCCGTGACGCTCACGGTCTCGGTCACATCACTGTCGCTGCCGCTTTCGTTTGCGGCGAGGGCCGGAATGGTGCAGATCATCAGCGCGCACAGCAGCATCATCAGCGCTGCGAATTTCTTCATCGTTTTCATGGCAATTTTACCTCTTTCTTCAGGCAGCCGTTTCGCTGCGGGATTCTTTCATCTTTTTTGCCTTGGGCTTTTTCTCGTGCTTTTCGGTCGATTCGCCGTAGAACGTCGACACCAGCATCGTTAAAACATACGCCTGGATCAGCGCGTGCAGCAGCGTGAACATCACGCCCACGATGACCGGCAGCACATAGGAAAGCGCCGCGTAGTAATACACAAGCTCCGTCACGAGCGCGCCGGAAAGCAGCGCGCCGAAGAGTCGAAAGCTCATCGAGATTGGCAGCGAGAAATCCTTGAGCGCGTGCAGAAATCCGCCCACGCCCGCGGCGATCAGTCCGCCAAACAGGATCACGCCGTAGCTCATCACGCCCAGCGCGATCGCCCCGTTGATATCGGACAGCGGCGCGGGCAGGCTGACGGCGTGGCCTGATGTGGTCACCACCTGAATGCCGAGCAGCTCAAAAAGCGTGCTGACAAAGATGTAAACACCGGCGGTGAAGATGTACGCCCGCAGGAATTTATTGCGGTGCGGGCTGCTGCCCTCGGCCAGGCCGTCGAACATGCCGACGATCTGCTCTAAAATGAGCTGGAACCTGCCGGGCACATATTTGAATTTTGGGATCACAAAAAGCCGGCACACAAGGGCGAATACTATTAAAATACCCGTCACGATGTAGGCGGAGATGAGCCCCGGGTTCACCTCGATCAGGCCAAACAAACTCACCTTGTTCTGCTCGTGCAGCACTGCGTCACGCATGACCTCCTGGATCGGTTCGCTCTCGCCGCCTGACGGCGTGAGCAAACATCCGGCCAGCAGCGCCAGCACGATCACGGCGAACACGATCAGCTCGCGCGTTCGCTTTTTCTTATCCACGCGCCCTACCCCCTTTTGTTTCTATCATCCAATTTCTGCTTGGGATGCAGCACTTATTTATACCACCTGCACGCAGGAAATGCAAGTCTTCCTTCATGATTAACCGCCGCCTTACAGCATCTTTTCGTCTTCTTAACAGAGCCCTGACCCCTCCCCTTTTTCTTCAATAAATAGAGCAGCGGAAGGAGACAGTGCTGCCCCCTTCCGCCGCTCTATTCCACTTTTCTCGTTATCGTCACAATACGAAGATGATCAGGATGGCCACGATCAGCGCATAGATGATGACCGTCTCGATAAACACAAGACCCATCATCATCGACGTGCGGATCTGCCCCGCCGCCTCGGGCTGTTCGGCCATGTTGTTCGCCGCCTTTGCAACGGAATGCGCCATGCCCAGTGCGCCGCCAAAGCACGCCACACCGATAAGCGCCGCCACCGCCCAGATCTTGCGCACCTTGGTGGTGTTCTCCTCCGAGCGCGCGAGCTCTTCCTCGCTCAACGTCTGTGCGGCGGGCTCCGCGTACGCTGCGCCGCCCGCGGCGGCCAGCGCTGGAATCGTCAGCGCGCACAGCAGCGCCAGCACGGCGAACAGCGACCAAATTCGTTTCATCATTCGACTCCTTAACGCAAAAATGCAGTTTCTTTGCGAAATCTTTATAAAGACTATATATCACCCGTGCGCCGATGGCAAGTCTTTTTATAAAAAGCACAAAAAGCAGGATCCTCGCCCTTAATTTTTCGTTTTTTCTTTCTCTTGAGAGTAGCATTTTCCGCGCGTTTCTGCTATCGTGTAGAAAAACAAATCACGTTGAGAGGAAAATACTCATGTTCTGGGACAACGTCGCGGGGGTCTATGACCTCTTCGCCGACATCTTTAATAAAGAAACGCACAAGGCGCTCATTGCCGCCGTCAGTTCCCGCATCACGCCATACGACGCGGTGCTCGAATGCGCCTGCGGCACGGGCCTGCTCACCGGCGCCATCGCCGAGCGCTGCCGGACGCTTCTCGCGACAGACTTCTCCGCCAACATGCTCAAGCGGGCGAAGAAGAAATACGGCGCGCTGCCGAACGTCACGTTCCGCCAGGCCGACATCCTGCATTTAGACGAGCCGGACGGGCAGTTCGACGTGGTCATCGCCGCGAATGTCATCCACCTGCTCGACGAGCCGTACAAGGCCCTTGCCGAGCTCGACCGCGTCTGCCGCAGTGGCGGCACGATCATCGTCCCGACCTATATGAACCGCAGCGAGCAGGGCAAGACGAGCGGCTTTGCCTCGACCGTCGGCAAGGCGGGCGCGGACTTCAAACGTCAGTTCACGTTCGACACGTATAAGCAGTTTATTGCCGCGGCGGGCTACGACGATGTCGACTACGCCTACTGTCCCGGCCGCGTGCCCTGCGCCGTCGCCGTGATCCACAAGCTGTAAAAAGCAAGAAAAAGGCTCCGCAGAGTATTCTGCGGAGCCTTTTTTACATTTTGTATTCATTTTCTCTTCTGCCGACGGATGTCTTCGCCGAAAAAGAGCAGCATTTGATACTCTCCCTGCAATCTTGACAGCACCGGCGCGCCGTAGCGCCGCCCGAGCTCGTCGGGGCTCAGGTTCGTGGAGATGACGGTCTTCTTCCCCGTGATGAGGCGCGTGTTGACGATCTGATACATCGCGCTGTGGACAAAGCTCGTCATCAGCTCGGTGCCGAGGTCGTCTAAAATCAGCAGGTCGCAGCCGAGCGCGCGGCTCACGGCGGTGTCGGCGTTCTCGCCGTCGTCGCGGCCGAACTTCTGCGCCTCGAAGCGGGCGAAGATGTGCCCCGCCGTGTCGTAGACCACGCTGTGGCCGCTCGCGCTCACGACGCGCGCGATGGACGCGGAGAGGAACGTTTTCCCCAGTCCCGTGCCGCCGGTCAGCAGCAGGTTGCCGCTCTTGGGCGAAAACTCGTGCGCGTAGTCCTGGCAGATGTCGTACACGCGCTCCATGTTCGTGCGCGGCGACACGCCGAGGTCCTCGTCCGGCACGGACGAATAGTAGTCGAAGTTGAAATTTTCGAAGCACTGCGAGCCGAGGTCCAAAAGGCCCGAAAGCTCCTTATTCTGCTCCTTGGCGTAATAGCCGCGCAGGCACGAGCAGACCTCGCTGCCGAGAAAGCCCGTGTCGTTGCAGCGCGAGCACTTGGGCTTTTCCTCGAGATAGTCGCCCGGCAGTCCCAGGCGCGTCAGGAGAAGGCGCTTTTCCTGCTGCAAATTGAGATTCTCCTCCCGCAGCGCCTCGATCGCCGGGCGCGGGTCCGTCCCGCGGCGCAGGCCGGAGGCGATGATCTTCGCCATCGTGTGCGACAGCTCGCGGTCGATCTCCTCAATGCGCGGGCACTTGGTATACACCGCGCGCTCACGCGCGCGAAAATTCTCCGCGCGGCGCTGCTTGTCCTCGTCGAAGCGCGCCAGCGCTTGGCGCATCAGCCGCCCATCGTAAGACATCCTTCTCCCCCGCTTTCGTTACTGATTCAAATATTCCTTCATCCAGGCGTTGCCGCCGGTGGTGTTCTTTTTCGGCTTGCTCTGCTCCTTGGCGTTCTCGGCCCTGACCTCGGCGAGCGTGTGCAGGCCCTTTTCGTGCCAGCGTTTCAAAATGCCGTTGCAGTACGGCCAGCGGAATTCGTGGCAGTGCAGGATCGTCCGGTCGTAAGCCTCAGCCACGGTCTCCGCCGGAAATCCCATCTCCGCCCACGCGGAGAGATACTTTTCCTCGCTCGGCGCGCTCGCGCGGCCCTGCATTTGCAGCGCCGCCATGTACTCGGGATATCTGCCGCGCAGGGCTTGCTCGCGCTTCATGTACTCGCTGGCCTTTTCGATGGAAAAGAGCTCCTTGCGCGCCCAGACGTAGCCCTCTTTTTCGATCTCGCGCATGTTGGGCAGTCGCCCCTCGCCGAACTGCTGCTCCTTTTTCGCGATGCAGTAGTTGACGAGCGTGTAGACCACGTCCGCGGGCAGACCCAGATTTTCGTACAGCCCCAACAGCTTCTTGACCGACGGGGTCGAGAGCGGGCCGAGCTTGTGCTCCACCTCGCGCAGAAGGCAGGCGAAGCGCCCGTCGCCCTCCAGCTTTCGCGCGATGTCCTCGCGCGTGTACTCGGGCGGCTCGCTGAGCTGCTGGGGCGGCGGAAGGGGCGCTTCCTTCTTCTCCGGCGCGCCGACGAGCTTCATCTCGTAGAGCGCCTGCTCCGCCGCACGAAGACGCGTTTCGTCCCACTTGAGCTCGCGCGCGAGCTTGCCGGAGTCCGCCGCGCCGCGCGCATGCAGGATGGCGAGGTACAGCAGCGCCGCGTCGCCGCTGCCACCCGCGATCAATCGCTTGACCGTCGCCGATGAGAGCGTGATGTTCTCCTCGGTGCTCAAATGCAGCACATAGCCTGCCATGTTCCCCGCCTCCTTTCATCCATTTTCGATTCCATTATTCTACATGAAATTTTCCCGTTCGTAAACATGAAATTTTTTGCTTCCCCCTTTTCACATTTTCACTCCCGTGTTATACTGTTAGAGATTATATGGGTGGAATTTGCCCTTTTTTGTGCAACGCCGAAATAGAAAGGAGCACACAAATCATGGAAAACCGCATCACGATCTCCATCTGCGACGAGGAATACACCTTTGTCGCCGAGGAAGCCCCCTCCTATATGCAGAAGGTCGGCTCCTACGTCAACGACAAAATGAGCGAGCTGCTCGACGCTGCCAAGGTCGGCCGCACGGACGCCGCCGTGCTGACCGCCGTGAACATCACCGACGAGCTCTTCAAAGAGCGCGAGGCCGGCGACGCGCTGCGCCGTCAGGTCAAGCAGTACCTCGACGAGGCTTCTCAGGCCAAGAATGAGGTCAGCGAGCTCAAGCGCGAGATCTTCAAGCTCCAGCAGCAGAAAAAGTAAGCCCTTGACGACGGAGCTGTTAGCGCCCGCGGGCGGGCAGGAGGCGCTTGTTGCCGCCGTACAGAGCGGTGCGGATGCCGTGTATATGGGCTTTGGCGCGTTCAACGCGCGCCGCAGCGCGAGGAACTTCTCTGACGAGGAATTCCGCGCGGCGGTCTCTTATTGCCATTTGCGGGGCGTGAAGGTCTATCTGACGCTCAACACGCTCGTCACCGACCGCGAGCTCCCCGCGCTTGCCGCGGAGGCGCGCACCGCGTCGGAGTGCGGCGTGGACGCGATCCTGGTGCAGGATTGGGGCGTTCTGGCGACGCTGCAAAAAATTATTCCCGACGTGCCGCTGCACGCCTCGACTCAGATGAGCCTGCACACGCTCTCGGGCGTTCAGGAAGCGGCAAGGCTCGGCATGACGCGCGCGGTGCTCGCGCGCGAGCTGAACCGCGAGGAAATTGCCGAGATCTGCCAAAAAAGCCCCATCGAGATCGAAACGTTCGTCCACGGCGCGCTGTGCATGTGCTACAGCGGCCAGTGCGAGATGTCTGCCGTCATCGGGCGGCGCAGCGGCAACCGTGGCGCCTGCGCCCAGCCCTGCCGTCTGCCCTACGGCTTTTCCGGCAGGGCGGACGGCCATCCGCTGAGCTTGAAGGACGCGTGTCTTGCCCCCTTTGTGCCGGAGATGATGGACTTGGGCGTTGCCTGCCTCAAGATCGAGGGGCGCATGAAGCGGCCGGAGTATGTCGCCGCCGTGACGGAAATATACGCGCGCCTTCTGCGCGAGCATCGCACGCCGACGAAGGACGAGCAGAAAAAGCTCGCCCTCGCCTTCTCGCGCGATGGCTTTACTGAGGGGTACTACCGCGGCGTGCGCGGACGTGAGATGTTCGGCACGCGGCCCGAAAATGCAAGATGGCCCGAGGACTGGTTCAGCGAGATTCGCGCGCGCTATGAAAAGGAAAATCTGCGTCTCGTGCCGCTCACATTAGAATGCACCATCCGCGCCGGAGAGCCGATGCACCTGACGGCCGAGGACGCAGACGGCCACCGCGTGACCGTCACCGGCGCAGTGCCCGAGGCGGCGCGCAGCCGCGCCGTCACCGCGGAAGAGGTCGAAACGCGCCTCAAGAAAACCGGCGGCACGGCCTTTTCGGTGACGCATTGCACCATCACACTCGACGGTGGCCTCGCCGTCAGCGCGGGCGCGCTCAACGCCCTGCGCCGCGAAGCGCTCACGCAGATGGAAGCGCAGCGCACCGCCGTGCCGGAACGCCGCGTATTCGACTTTGTCCTGCCCGAAACGGTCAAAAACAGCGCGGACAAGCCGCTTTTGACCGTCTCCCTCCACAGGGCCGAGCAGCTGAGCGAGGGACTGATCGCGCTCGCTCCCGCGCGGGTGTATGTGCCCGTCGAACTACTGGCGCAGCTTGACCTTTCGCCACATCTCGGCAGAACGGAATTTTTCGTTGTCCTGCCGCGCATCTACCGCACACAGGACGAGCCTATTTTGCGCGCGCTGCTCGAGGACGCCGCCAAAAAAGGCGTCACGGGCGTGTCGCTCGGCAACCTCGGCCACCTGCCGCTCGCGCGTGGACTTGATTGCAAGCTGCACGGCGGCTGGCCGCTGAACGTCTACAACTCCGCCGCGCTCGCTTTCTGGAAAGAACAGGGACTTTCGAGCGCGTGCGTCTCGTTCGAGCTGCGCGACGCGCAGATTCGGGACCTCAGCAAGTGTCTCCCGTGCGAGGCCATCGTCTATGGCCGCCTTCCCCTGATGCTCACGGAAAACTGCCTGAATGCGAACGCGTTCGGCTGTCGATACTTTAAGGAACGCCCCACCTCCGTTCCCTGCGACGGCGCGTGTGCAAGCGCGCCGGAGCTGACCGACCGGCGCGGCGAGCACTTCCCCGTGCTGCGCGCATGGGGCTGCCGCAGCGAGATCGAGAACGGAAAGATTCTTTATCTCGCGGACAAGGCGAAGGACTGGCAGACGCTCGGTCTGCGCTTTGCTCAACTCCGTTTCACGACCGAGAGCGCCTCTGAATGCGTCCGCGTGCTGCGCGCGTATCAGGGCGAGGCCGTCGATGCACCGGAAAATATCACACGTGGTCTCTTCTATCGCGGCGCAGAATAAATCCAATTTGTAATTTTTTATCTTGATTATACTTTTTATTATCAAATAGTGAGGCAATATCATGGCAATCGTTTTGGCATCTCAATCCCCGCGCCGTCAGGAGCTGCTCGCCCGCATCGGCGTGGAGGACTTCAAAACGCTCTCGCTCGACATTGACGAGAGCTATCCGGAAGGTCTTTCTCCCGAGGACACGGTGCGCTACATTGCAAAGAAAAAATGCGACGCGGCCGCCGCCCTCTGCGCGCCCGATGATCTCATCATCACGGCGGACACGATGGTCTTTTTGGGCAATGACCGCCTTGGAAAACCGCGCGACGAGGAGGACGCGCTGCGCATGCTGCGCGCGCTTTCCGGCCGCGCTCACACGGTCTGCACGGGCGTGAGCGTTCGCCGCGGCGCGCAGGAAGAGCGCTTCGCCGTGTCCACGCGCGTCTTTTTCCGCCCGATGACGGACGACGAGATCCGTGCCTACATCAAAACCGGCGAGCCGATGGACAAAGCCGGCGCCTACGGCGTGCAGAGCCGCGGCGCGCTCTTCGTCGAGCGCATCGACGGCGACTTTTTCAACGTCATGGGACTTCCCGTCGAGCAGCTTGGCTTAGTGCTCGCGCGCTTTGGCGTCAAGCTCCTCTAACCTCTCCCCTGCCCTACGATGAAAGGAGGGTAAGCCTTGAAAGATTTTTTCCGTCAGCACGGGCTGCGCATTCTGGCCGTCGCCGCGGCGGTCGCCGTGGCATTGAGCCTTTTGACCTACTTTTCCTCGACGTCCTCGGTGCTCGAAAACATCGCGGGCGTGCTGACGTACCCGTTCCGCGCCGCCGCCGCCGTGAGCGACTGGGCGGCCGACAAGCGCCAGTATTACGAGGACACGACCACACTCAAGGAGGAAAACGCGGCGCTTAAAAAAGAGATCGCGGACCTTCGCGCCCAGCAGCGTCAGGCGCAGGCCGACAGCGAGGAAAATAAGCTCCTGCGCGAGCTTTTGAAGCTCCAGCAGCAGCGGCGCGACTTCACGTTCGTCTCCACCGCTGTGCTTGCCCACAGCGAGAGCAGCTGGACGTCGTCGCTGTCTCTCAACCACGGCACCGATCAGGACATCGCCGTGGGCGACTGCGTCGTCAGCGCCGAGGGGTATCTCGTCGGCGTCATTTCCGAGGTCGGCCTCAACTGGTCGACAGTGCTGACCGTCATCGACACGGACACCGAGCTCGGCGCGCGCATCTTCCGCACCGGCGAGGTCGCCGTGGCGGAGGGTGATTTCGCCCTGATGGGTCAGGGCAAACTGAAGCTCTCGTACCTCACGTCGGACGACGAGGTGCTCATCGGCGACCAGATCGTCACGTCGGGCCTTGGGGGATATTACCCGAGCGGCCTTGTCATCGGCTCGGTCGAATCGCTCCAGACCGGCGACGACGGCCTTGCCCGCTACGCGGTCCTCACGCCCATGATGGACTTTAACGCCCTGACCGAGGTGTTCGTCATCACGGACTACGACATTGTCGACTGAGGGAGGCGCGCATGAATCTCACCCAAACCACCGCGCTTAAGTGGACGTTTTACGCGCTCGCCGCCGCGGCGCTCTTTTTCCTGCGGCGGCTGCTTCTCGGGTCGATGACGTTTTTCGGCGTCATCCCCTTTCTGCCGCCCGTCATTTTGGCGGTCATGGCATCGTTCGAGCTGCCGCGCTCAGCCGTCATCGCGGGCATCGTCTTCGGCGCGCTGTGCGACCTTGTGCTCCCCGCGCCATTCGCGTGCTTGTACACGATCGCGTTCACGCTTGCGGCACTGCTCATCTCAACAGTTGTCAGTAATTTGTTGCAGCAGGGCTTCGCCCGTGCGCTGCTCTCGACCGTGCTGACATTTCTGCTCGTTGACCTCTTGCAGGCGTTTGCGCTGCTGCCGCGCAGCGGCTCGACCGCCATTTTGCCGATGCTGCACCTGTTCGCGCGCGAAACGGCGCTCTCGTGCCTGCTTCTTCTGCCGGTCTATCCGGCGCTGCGCGCCATCCGCCGCATCTTCCCCGACTGATTTTCCCCATTTTCCCCAAGCCTCAAGGAAAGGAGGCCGCTATGGATCCCAAACGCTTTACCCGCCGCCTGATCGCGCTCGGCGCGGCGATGTTTCTCTGCGCGCTCGTATTCGTCGTCACGCTCTTTGACGCACAGATCGTCAACGGCGACGATTACCTCGACAAGTCCATCCGCACGAACGCCAAGACCGAGACCGTCAAGGCCTCGCGCGGCATCCTCACCGACCGCAACGGCAAGGTGCTCGTGTCGAACCGCGCGGTCTACACGCTGAATTTTGATTCCTCGCTCGTCTCTTCCGACGAGCTCAACGACGCGCTGCTGCGCGTCATCGAACTGATGAACGCGCAGGGCGTTGAAATTAAGGACGCGCTTCCGCTCGCCAGGACCTCGCCCTACGCCTACGACACCGCGAACGGCAGCGCGAAAACGCTCATCAAATACCTCGTCTCGCTCAAGTGGATCAATGAAAAGAACGTCGGCGACGACGGCCTCCCCACTACGCTGACAGGCTCTGCGCTGTATCTGAAGCTGCGCAGCGAGTACGGGATCGACGAAACGCTCCCGAATTCCACGGTGCGCACGCTCATCGGGCTGCGCTACTCCCTCGCCTCCGCCAAGATGAACGGCTCCACGACCTTCGAATTTGCGAGCGACGTGGATGTTTCGCTCATTTCCCTCATCAAGGATGGCAACTATGCCGGCGTGCAGGTGGATACCTCGTCCGTGCGCGTTTACGAGACCGACTACGCCGCCCACGTCCTTGGCTACACCGGCAGCATTCAGGACTGGGACGATTATAAGGACAAGGACGGCTACACGCTCGCGAGCACCGTCGGCATCTCCGGCGTGGAAAATGCGTTTGAAGACTATCTTCACGGCAACGCAGGCAAGCGCCTTGTGACCTTCGACAACGACTCCGGCAAGATCACCGGCGAGCTCTACTCCGTGGAGCCGAAGCCCGGCTCCACCGTGGCGCTGACGATCGACATCGACTTTCAGGCTCAGGTGGAGGAGGCACTCAAAAATACCGTCTCTTCCATGACAAAATCCGACGGCATCGACCGCGGCGCAGCCGTGGCCGTCGTGCAGGTCGGCACGGGCGACGTGCTGGCGCTCGCGTCGTATCCGACCTATTCCCTCTCGACGTTCCGTCAGGACCTTGCAGAGCTCTCCACCGACCCCTTGCAGCCGATGTGGAATCGCGCCACGCAGGGAAAATACGCCCCCGGCTCGACCTTAAAGCCCTTGACGGCCATCGCCGCGCTCGAATCCGGCGCGACGACCGTGCGCGAAAAGATCTACGACTCCGGCAAGTGGACGTACCCCGGCTACTCCGCGAGCTACACCTACTGCTGGAAGCGCAGCGGCCACGGCTTGCTCAACGTCCGCGGCGCGATCATGAATTCCTGCAACTATTTCTTCGCCGAAATGGGCTACCGCATGGGCATGGACACGCTGCGCGAGTATTACGCGAAATTCGGCCTCGGCTCCCCGACCGGCATTGAGATCGGCGACACCGCAGGCCGCCTTCCCTCGCAGAACGAGGGCGAGAACCTTGCCCCGTGGGCGGCGTTCGGTCAGGCGAATCAGGAATACTCCCCCCTCCAGCTCGCAAATTACATCGCAACGCTCTGCGGCGGGGGTGACCGCTACGCCACGCACCTTTTGAAAAACGTCCGCTCCAGCGGCTCCGGTGCGCTCGAATACGTTTACGACGCCGAGCCGGTCGAGACGATCGCCATGAGCAGCGAAAATCTCTCCGCCGTCCTCGCCGGTATGCACGACCTCGCGACTGACGGCGCGGTGTCGCAGTATTTCAAGGCCTGTATCGTCGACGCCGCGGCCAAGACCGGTACGATCCAGACTGGCGACACGAAGAACAACAACGGCGCGTTCGTCTGCTTCGCCCCCTACGACGATCCGCAGATCGCCGTCGCCATCGTCATCGAAAAGGGCGGCTCCGGCGCAGCATTGGCCTCCACCGCCGTGCAGGTGCTCAACGCTTACTTCTCCAACACGTCCGCGTCCTCCGCGATCACGGGCGAAAATACACTGCTGGGTTAAGCGCGCCGTTTCGGCGCGCTTTTGCCTGTTTCAGCCGCTTTATTTGGCAGAAAGGAATGTGTTATGTCAACTAAATGGTTTGATCCGCGCGATCTTCTCTTCAAATCTCCCTTTGGCGCGGTGCCCTGCGGCGCCGATGTCTCGTTCTGCTTTCGCCCCGAGCGCGGCGCGGCGGTCACGCGCTGTGAGCTGCTTGCTCACGGCGAGTTTGCCGACCAATGGACGACGGTGGAGCTTACTCCCGCGCAGGAGGACGGCCACGTCGTCTATCACGGCATCTTCACCGCGCCGGATGACGTGG
>OMFC01000560.1_pt1 | contig 19827 bp, 20 predicted proteins | sample 1645531 | NCBI WGS metagenome assembly OMFC01 (sample SAMEA103958112, study PRJEB25191) | human gut metagenome | biome: human-associated habitat [ENVO:00009003]; feature: intestine environment [ENVO:2100002]; material: feces | place: Germany | collected 2013/2015 | reverse complement strand
AGTCCAGCTTATCCGTCTGGCTGCGGATTCCCCGGATAAAGTCGGTGCGCTCCGCCTCGGTCATAGGCTTTTCCAGCAGGGTGTCCGTCGCCATTTTCAGATTGCTTACCGGCGTTTTCACCTGATGGGAAATATCCGATACAAGGGTCTGTAACTCCTGCCGTTCCTCGTCCACCCGGCGGCGGTTCTCCTGCATGATCTGGTAAAGCCTTGCCAACCGGTGTCCGATTCTGGCAAGCTGGGTTTCGCTGTCCTCTGGCCGCTGGGGTGCTTCATTTCCGGCGATCATGTGGTCTAAAGTCTGGCACAGGTTAGCGGTAAACTGCGACAGCCGCTTTCCAAACGCCTGCGTCAGTACAAAAATCCCCACAAGGGCGCACAGCAGCAGCGCCCCGCCCGTCAGCAGCACCGCCGTCTGTTTTGTCACAAGAAACAGGGCTATGGTGATCCCGGACATGGAGAGGACAAGCCCCATTGCCACCCGGCCAAACAGCCGCTTTACCGAGAGGTTTTGAAACTTCATTTTGCCTCGCCTCCCGTCCATTGATAGCCCATGCCGTAAACGGTCTTGATGTAGGGCGCGCCGCCGTCGGATTCAATCTTGCTGCGAATCCGGCTGATGGAGGTTGTCAGGGTGTGTTCGTCCACAAACCTTTCGTCTATATCCCACAGCTTTTCCAAAAGCTGCCCACGGGTCAGCACTTGCCGGGGATTTTTACGAAACAGGTTCAGCATTTTGTACTCCATCGGGGATAGAGTCAGGGGCTTGCCGTTTAAGGAAGCCGTCTGCTCCGAGAAGTCCAGAAACAGCCGCCCGTCGTCGTAAATGTCCTTGGCCGGTTTGTGGTGTTCCAGCATGGCGAACATGGCTTTGATTTTCCGCTGCAAGGCCCCGATCACAAAGGGCTTTGTGATGTAGTCCACCGCGCCCACCTCATAGCCCCGTATCTGGTCGCTCTCCTGATCGTTGGCGGTCAGGAAAATCACGATGGTATCCGGGTGCTGGGGCTTTATCAGCTTGCACAGTTCAAAACCGTTCCCGTCCGGCAGGTTGATGTCCAGCAGCACTAAATTAAATTCCCGCTGGCGGATGGCTTCGGCTGCGGTTCTGGCATTTAGGGCAGAAGTCACGCCGTAGCCGTCTGCGGTCAGGTTATAGGCCAACATCTTATTCAAAAAACTGTCGTCCTCGACAATTAAAATCTGCTTCATATCCTCACTTCCTTTGCTTTTTGCAGATAGTATAACAGGCAAATGTCCGAGAATTGTTACAAGGACAAATATATTTTTCATTTTACAGCTTTTTTCTGTGTACTGCAATTTTATAAAAGAAAGGACAGCAGTATCAAATTGCTGTCCTTGCGGTTTATTATAGCTGGTAGTGTATAAGCGTGGGTTCATCATATTTGGTGTGGTATCTTTAACTATGGGAAACTCCAGTTTCCCATTTTGAAATAGTTTTGTTTGAAACGCCTAGCTTTTCTGCCAACTGTTCCTGAGTCATGTTTTTCTGTTTTCTCTTTAAGGAAATGTATTTTCCTATAACTAATTGATTCATTTCTATTCCTCCATTCATTTGATGATATAATGATACTTTTTTCAGAATGAAACGAATCCCTTATTGGTAGAATATGAGTGGAATATCTACAAAATCGACCACTCCTGCCATCATTATCCCCTTTTGGAACACATTCTTTCATTTAAGGATTTCATAGCTCTTCTCCTCATAATGAAGTCAAATATGTTTTGACATCAAACGCTTCTATCCTGGAATCTTTTTTCAAATATAACGGATGATGAGGATGTCCCTTTACAGAACACTTTCCAACCTTACACCAAACAGCATTATACCGATTAGAAATATTAATCATCTCTCTAAGACATTCCTTTAAATATTTTCTTCTTTCTATATTTGTTCCCCAGGCTGCCCAGATTATCGGCTTTTTACCACTATTTTCCAATATCCATTGAAAGGCCTGCATGTTCTCTTTGTGAAGCATCGGATTTATTTCTTTATTCATTTGATTTGGATCTGTCGCTCGCTGTGCATAGACATTAAACATAATAAATGAGTCAAATCCATTCCCCATTGCTATCTTTTCGACGGATTTCATTGTGTTATCCATCTTTTCCGGTTCTGCAGTCGATGGATTGATTCCAATAGTAATAAGCGGATTATTCCCCACCGTTCCCAGAATATATCTATAGTCCGTATAAAAATCCGGAACATAAATCCATTTTGTCTGATCGTATTTTTCTCTTTCATTCTGCATAACCATTGCAGTTTGAAATGATAATATCTTAAGTGTTTCTTTCATCATACAATTTTACATTAATTAAAAAACAAGTGCCCCTCTAAAAATAACTACTATACTTAACTTGCAACATTATATCCACATCATAAAGATAGAACAAATCTCGAGTATTCTAGGGATTGGTTAATTATTCGAACTACTCGGCATATAGCTTAAACTACCTATTTTTCTCTACTTTTTAACGAACTACTTTCCCATATTCTTCAAAATATCCTCTCATATTTCTGGTTGTTCGATTTTTCAAAGCCAAAATAGCGCCACAAAATGACATATTGTTACTCGGCTACTTTTATGGTAATACTACATACTCCCGTATTATTCAATTAAGACTTTTGCAAATTCCTTTTCACTCACTATCAACTACATCCACAATATCTTCATCAACATCTGTAGAATATTGTTCACCTTCCAAAATATCTGCCGCCATCTTTTTTAATAAAATTTTATTATATCTATTCTCCGAAAAAGAAATCCTCATAAGATTTTTGTTACCCTTAATCACTTTTATCTTGCTAATATCTTTTAATTGTTTTATTAAATAGCGTTGTTTTTTCTTTTCTGTTAAATCTGGTATATTTTCAAGGATTTTCTCAATCTCCTTTTTCCTATCCTGGCTCGAAGAAAATAATCTACTAATTGTCTCTGAAAATTTCTTGAAAACGCTTGCTACTATGCTTTCATCATCATCATCAAAATATTCTTCTGCTATTGCAAGGCTTACAGCATTAACTGTACGACAATACAAAATATTCTTTTTTATTTGACATACTATATATGCCAAAAGTAATATTAAAAATGGGAAAAATAATACCAAGTATTTCAGCACATCTGATACAATAACAAACTGTATATATTCGGAATTATTTATAAAAAATAAAATCATATCATAATACATAATTACACCTAGTATTGTGTTCACAAATAGTATGTATGGATATTTATGAAGCATAATACAGCCAAAATTAGGAATATGTTCTTTTTTCTCACATACTCCAGATCCACATACATTCACCACTCCCTCTAACGATTCACTATAATAAGGACATCGACAGCATATGTTTTTCCCAACCATTTTCCCAACAATAAATAGCAACATAAAAATCAAGTTAAACACAATAGTTCCTATCATAGCCGTCACAAAAACAATCCTATATGGAGACACATTAGACATACCACTAAAGACACCAGAAGTAAATGTAATACTTCCTGTAAAAGCCAAAATAACTGCTGAAAAAATAGTCAAAGTTGTAATTGATGACATGCTATTCCTTTCAAGTTTACCATCAACTTTTTCTAATTCTTTTGTCGCTTCATATGCCTTATTTACAACACCGCTCACTTTATTTTCCATTTCAGTTATTCTTTTGTTCAATTCTTCTGCACTACTACCTATCCCTCCAGTATTCTGTTTATCCTGCAAATTACTAATTCGTGTTTCAATTTTATTAATTATTAAATTATATCGACCAATCTCTAAATTCACATGATCACATAATTTTCTAACTTTATTACAGATTTCCATAGAAATTGACTTATTATAGGTTAGTTTTTCTATAGATTTTTTTAACATTTGTAAATTTTGAGAAAGACATTCCCCTTTATCAATATCATCTTCTAAAATTGCTTGAACTTTGGTAGAAATCTTTGCATAACTGTGTCTAAATCCCTCTGAATATATCTGGGATAATATTTGAATTTCTCTGCCCCTATCTTTTTTAGAATACTCTGTATCATCAGCTAGTTGACTTAATAGCTCTAATAATGCATTGCTTTTTTGCTCATAGTTCATAAGTTAAATACACTTCTCCTTAAAATAGCGTCTTATATATTCTTTAGGAATTACACTCCCCATTCCAAAAAGTTCTGTTGTATATTTCCATGGTGCTTCATTATGTGTCTGTTCCACTAGTTTCCATACAGGGATATTCATTTTATCTAATGCTATAACCCTAATCATTTTCTCAAATTCTTGATCTTCTATTTCTATCCTAAAAGAATTTTCTATTGGCATAGCAGCATATATAGAAAAAAAATCATATACTGCTTTAATAACCGGACCATATTGCCAAGCTACAATTTCTTCATCAAACGCTTCTTCGTCTCTCAACGCAAGAGAATATCCCTGAATATAATACAATATTTTTTGCAACTGTAAATTACTAATAGGATTACCCCTTTTAAAACAAAATGTCACAACATATTTCGCAATGTTCAAAGCACTATATATCATGTATATTCCTCCTTAAATACAAATTTAAAAAAGAAAAATGTCAGGTCCAGTATCACCTGCCCCTATGTTTCTCTTTCTTTTTTTGCTGCTTCAATTCAAACTGCCGCTGTTTCTCTGTCTCTCGCTGTTCACGGCTAATAATCTTACGTTCAGTTTTCAACTGTTCCTGCTGCAATTTCAAAGCCTGCTGCGATTTTGTACCTATTCCAGTGTTTTGTACCTGTTTCCGCACTTCTCTCTGTATCCGTTTCGGATTACGCCCAGTCTCCTTTACATCAGTTTCCACAGCCGGACTAAATCTCAGCCGATAGTAATTTTTCAAGACAAAATCATATACCTCATAGTCTTTCGGTTCCGCACCAAACGTAACCTTGCATACAGAGAGCTTTCCCTCCGATATACATTCAAAAACGCCTACCCAGAATGGTTGCTCAAAAAATACTGTTAATCTGCCTACTACTTTGTCCATGACAATTCCTCCTTAAAAATGATTGTGATGAACAAAGAATGGACGACCCTAAGGAGGGAGGGTTACTTACACCAAGCGGTGCGGCCGGGCTACCTACCGGCTCTGTACGAGATTATCTCTTACGTTGCGTTTTTATCTTTGCCCTTTGATTTTACCACATAATCGACTTATTATCCACAAGAACCAAACCACGAAAGCACTCTAAATGTTTCTTCATCTCTCCCCTCTATCTATCTTCCTTTTTCGTCCCTTATTTTGCATTCTCTGTGCTTCTTCCAGACTTTTCTCCCTCTGAACAATCGTTTCGACTACATCGCTCCCTAATGCCCGTTCTACTCGCTTAAAATCTCCTATTCTGTCCTTCAAAGCTCTGTTTTCTGGATTCTCCATGTTCTCTGTGTCACTTCCTGCCATCGTGACTTCCGGAACTTTATCCTACTTATTTCCAGTCCACTTTCCGCAGCCTGCGATCAACACCGCCCATGTAGTAAATGCCATCAGCAATAACCAGCCTTTCATTCCTTTTTTCATAAGCCACTTCCATCTTCTTTTTGATCACGCTTCTTCAAAAGCATTCGGATGCCTGTTGACAGCATTAAAATAGTTAGCACAACTCTGAAAATACTGACTCCACCAGAAGACATGCCACTTTTTTTGAGTGCAGTTTTTTTATCCAGTTCTCCGCTTAGCATATTGGGTGTCGCCCCTTTTACATAAGTCAGGGTTCCCTGCTCCTGAATGCCGATTACTGTCACCATATCCCCATCGCTCTGATACGGAACAGAATATTGATAACGCCGATCGCCCTCCTCAAAGATTTCTCTGCCCATTCGCTGGGTTCCGATAAATTTTTCACCGCGGTATTTCCGGTCTGTAAGAATCGCAAGTCCTGCCTCCGATAGCGTCTCCTCATCAAATTCGTATTCTCTTCCCAGCATAAGCTGTTCGATAAATTCCTCGGACAGATGATAATCTCCCACATCTGCTGCGCCCTGGAAGATTTCCATTCCGCCCACGCCCAGATCGGAATTCCATTCCATATTTTCCTCTGTTGCCGGGAGATTCCACTTTTTCAGTTTCATTTTTTTTGCACTTCGCATAACACGTGGGGCATAGATCGTAAGTCCCAGTTCGTCATCATAAGCCGGTTCCAGAACCTTCAGCTCTCCGCAGACAATCACAATCTTTCCATCATTTGCCGGATCATAGCTGCCCTGTCCCACATATACCACATCATCCACTTTTCCTTGAATGGCCACACGCTTTGTACCACACGATCTTACTGTAGAGACAGCACAAAGTAAGCCGAGCAGTATCACGATAACTGCACCTGTTTTTCTATTTTTTCTTGGTTTCTGGGTTTTCTTCATCTTCACACCCCTTTCTTTCCAAATCATACATCACTGCTCTTTACTGTCGCTTTATGGCCAGGGATTCATGATCATATAAACAGTCATGACAAATAATGGTAATACAATGAATAACGGCAGCACCCAGTTTCCCATTGTCTCCCTGACATTCTTCCAACGCATAAGTAAAGTTTTCCTGTTCTCCCTCTTCTGGTGAATGCGTTTTCGTTTTCCATTTTCCAGAAGCTGAAAGATCACTGGTGAATCATAAACCTCAATTCGCCCAAATACAGCAAATCCTGCCATAGAAATCGGAAGTGCCAGACACAGCCAGATAATATTGTAACTGTAATCCAGCTGCTGAAACAGTGTCCAGTCACCGGATCCAATACACTTTAAGGCAGTGAGAATCCATGCCAGGATGCAGGTGGAAGCATTCACCATAAGGAGGATCATCACAATCTTCACGATACGTCCCGGAGAGTAGAATCCCAGCTGTACCGGAAGTTCCTGTCCGCCAATTCTTTCAAAGAACACCGGCTTTATGGTATCTTCCGGTTTCTTCTTATCTTCTTCGCTGATACTCTTAAGAATCTTTCTTCGAACTCTGGCCTCTCTTCCATTACTGAACACCGTAAAGAGAATCATTGCCGCTACCAGTCCAGCCATGCCAACCAGTTCAAACAGTTCCTTCGGATCCATCGGCACTCCGCCATAATTCCGGAATACAAAGAAAAAAAATATCATCACTGCCAGCGTTCCAAGCAGCGGCTCGATCACCCAGGGATAAGTCCTGGTTTCCTTCTCTGCCAGTACAGATACCTTGCCGGTCTGCCCGTTCACTGCCGCCTGCACCTCTCCGCAATCCATAAAATAGACCGGAAGAAATGCCGGCAGACGAAGCAATGCTTCTGACTCCGGATACAGTGATAGTCCGGTTGTCTGCATCGTGCGCTCTACCGTCGGACGATATTCCTCCGCCACCTCTTCAAACACGCGGCGTCTTAACTCCGTACCATCGGCAGTCGGAACCTCTGCCGCATGGCCTGCGATATATCCAAATTGAAATGGCTCCAGTTCATCCCACAAAAATGGTTCCATTCCATTTAATAACAGATTGTTGCAGCGATCCGTCACATTGACTGCCACATGCTCCAGAAATCCTCCGCATTCATAATGTCTGTTGGAATTGTCTCTGGTCACGACAAAACGGATAGGTCCGCGGATCAGTTCATATGGCAGATAAATTCCTTTTAATTTTTTCTTATTTTCCTTTAAAATCTGAGCTTCGCTTTTATCATGATGCTGCTCGATCCATTCATCCAGTCGTTTTTCTGCCTGCTTCCGATTCAGTTTAAAAGGAATCAGCATCTCCGGGAAACCTTCTCCCATCTGGACATCCGAGCGCAGAACCTTAGACTGGCAGAAAATGCAGGTCTCTGCCACTTCGTGTTCTTTCACAATCACCCGTGCTCCACAATTCGGCCACTCACAGGCAATCGTCTGACTGTCCGGAAGTTCCTGCTCTAACAAAGTTTTTGTAAGGCTCCGAAATTCCCGAAGCTTTTTTAGCGTAATCTCTGTTCCTGTATTTCCTCCACAGTTCGGACAGTGGTAATTCTGTGTCACAACGTCAAACTGGGCAGGTGCGCCACAGGTGGCACAATGAATGGTCATAATCTTTCTCTGATTCATACCCTATCCTCCCTTGATCCTGTTTTTATGCCCAAGGATCTGCTTCTTTTGGTATACGGATTCCGGTTAAGAGCTGCTGTTCCCACAAGAACCACTGTCCTGTAGATGGTTTATTCCGGAGCTTTAATGGTCTCGGACTGTCTGCGCCACTACACACGACATATAAATTAAGATACCCTTCCCCTATCTGGCTTCTGCTATATGCATTTTCCAATACAACAACCCGATACGGCTGTACTGGAGTATAATTATTTTCCGGAGAAGACCCGGAAAAATAGGAACGCATCAGATACTCTTTTCCACGAAATCTGTCTCTTATAAACTGTTTGTCAATTCCATTTAACGGTCTGGGACCCCGCAGAAAATCCAGCATTTTTTCTGTTTCAGATGGATTCTCAGGATAAAGGGCAAGTGATGCTACCGTTAAAGCAGCCACTTCCTCCGGGTTTGTCAATCCTGCCTGTGGCATTGCCTGTAATTCCTGTAATGTTTTTGGTAGTTTGTTTAATGTTATCTCGCTCATAATATCCATCCTTTAGATTGGTTCCCATTCTCCGGTCAGATCATCCATTCGATAAACTAATCCAGATGAAGATACCGCATAATAATATTCTGCTACAAACTGATCGGGATGCTCTGTTCCAAGGGCAAAAAGTACACAAGCTTCCCCTCGGATCGTATCCATGCCGTCCACATCCCGGATTGCCATACCAAGTTCCAGTCTCTCCTGTACTTCAGATTGTGCAAGCAGTACATCGATTTCATTGCTGGAATAATCGTAATTCTCCTCAGCCGCTGCTACAGGATGCAAATAGAATTTTTCCACTGACCCGCTCGTAAATGGGAAAAAAGCTTCTCCTTCCATTTCGTGAATGGTCAGGCATTCTCCATCCAACTCCAGCCAGATCGTACCACTTCGGGTGCCATCCGGCGTGTTCAGCCAGAATTCCAGAGATTCCCCAAGTGGATCCCCATATGCATAATTGCCATCCCAGAAAAAACGGATATCCTCCATCTCTCCACCCAAAAGTCCCCCATAATACCACATGTCCAAGGGATATCCATCCTCACCGGTCATGAAAGTAACGCTGTAAAAATAAGGTTCACCAGCATCCGTTTTAGCAGAATCGCAATACCAGCTTCCCTCCATTCCATAGAGATATCCCTCCTCCGGCATATAGGAACCCGATAAGAGCTGCTTCACTCCGTCTGTCGGCTCAATCTCTCCGGCATAAGTAAGATAATAAGGATGCCAAGAAACTTCCCTGCTTCCTTTTCTGGCTGTGACCTGTACATTGGAATAAAGATCACTGAGATTACACTGCAAGATCAGAGGAAGACCATCGTCGCTTTCCCATAACAGATCTTCTGTACGGCTCTCCGTAAAGTCATCATTCCAGCTGCAGGACTCTATGGATATCTTCCACCCATCTTCTGCCGGAACGATCACATACCACTCATCCCCTGTATATTCTATGATATGGTCTTCTGGAATCCCGTCCAAATACGGATAGGTCTCAGCTCTTTGATATTCTTTTCCTGGAAAGCTGTAGTCTGGCGTATAACCCAGAAATGAGGCTCCAAATGCTGCCCCATAATCTCGCAGCCATTCCTGTTCTTCCACCAATGCCGCCTTCCCCGCCTCCGTAAGCCAGGAAGTCGTACCTTCTTTTTGGAACTCTCCCAAATCCGGGGATTCCGTATGGTCACTCGTGGTCGATTCTTCTTCCGGTTCCACATAGTCTGGATTGGTCATTCCCAACCCGCCGTCTTTAATATCCAGGAAGATGCAGCCGGTAAGAAATGTACAGAACAATACCAGTATTGTCAGAAGCACGCCTTCCTTTTTTCCAGTTCTTCTTTTCTTTCCCATTTGCTGTCCCTCCTCATATCATTATAAAAATTATAACTTCTTCAAAATATTAGCCACCATAATCTGAATAATCTTCTATCAGACGCACGGTATGATAAGCTTCTGTCCCATACATCTGGATCATCAGATCGTTCCAGTGAACAGATGGATAAAACCAGGCAAATTCCTGTCCGGACACATCCTCGATCACATAGCCGTCGGGCGAATTATATACATACATTGCTTCCTTTGTGTAATAGGGATTCATCTCTTGATCGTACACGGTATAATCCACTGTTCCGACCTCAAGCCGCTCGTCCGGACTGTTGAAAAATCCAGAATCTCCTGCTCCACTATACATATTGAAACTCCAGGTCTCATATCCTTCTCTCTCTGAATATGCCGGCATGGACTCATAAAGCCCTGGTGTAATCAGCAGCATCCCTATCTGCCACAATTTTCTGCCATTTTCATCTGTATACCAGCCATCCGGAGTCATATGGTTACGGAGAATATTTCCTGTTTCATCCAGATATCTGTCAGTCCCATCTATTTCTGTTTTCCAGCAGGAAGCATCTTTTTTCCTGTAGTAATCCCCTTGCATAAATGGAATATATGCTGTACCGAAATCTACAGAAAGGACATCTCCCGAAAGTGTATAAACTGCCGTTATATCCTGGGTTGCTGAGACTGCCTGTGTTTTTCCCGCATCTGTGAACTGCAGAATATCTATCATCTGCTCGTAGTTACTCTCCGGGCAAGAAAGAAACAGATAATCCTCATCCGTATCATACACCGTGATATATTCTCCGTCTTCGCGATAATATGTACCATTCCAGGCAGACTGATTTGCCACTCTTTCAAAGCCCTGTCCTGCAGATTCCGTGATTTCTGCAATTTCTTCGTCAACCGATTCTGTCGTTTCCTCATGCTCCGATCCTGTCATCTGCTCGTCTGCCATCTCTGGTTCTTCGTGAACAGATTCTACGGTTTTCTCTTCAACCACTTCCGGCTTTTTCCCACAGGCTGTCACGGCTGCCATTGATAATACGATCACAGCACCCATCAGAATTTTCATGCACATACCACCTCATTTTCCACACAATTTTCAGCACCGTTTAAAACTTTCCACCACCGCCACCATGTGTCGTTCCTGAAGAAGAAGTATGGGTACTGCTTCCTGAACTGTCCTTTTCCGGCTTCTTTACACGATCCACTTTACTGTACAGGAACAGATCCTGCTGGGTTGCAAGCTGCATACTTCCTTTTTTTACATAATTTGCTGCCGCTGTCTGTTTACGCACAGTTTTCAGCTGAGCCTTCATGCTGCCCACTATAAGAAAGGCTCCTACCAGACCAATCACAATACAGATAGGAAGTACCAGTGGTGACAACGGAGCATGGGGCAGATCCTTTTTTGAAAATGGATGACCTTCTCTGGCCATCGTGATCATCTGATCACACTCAGACGCATAGGTGTAGAATGCAGAAGCATAATTTCCAGAAGAAAGATCTTCTTTCATTGCACTTCCAAGATAGCTGATTCCCGCATCTGTAAAAGCGGTGATTCCATACCCACAGGTGGAAATATACCAGTCACTCTCTGGCATACTGATAAGCAGCAGCAATCCATCCCTGTTTGCTCCATAACCGTAGTCACAGTAATCATAAAGATCGTCCGCATATTCCTGAATATCGCTGTAACCATCCATGTCTTCCGACGTGATCAGTACAATATCCATTTTCTGTCGTTCACTGATCTCATTTAAGGTTTCAAGTAACTCAGACTCTTCCTCATAAGTCAGAAGATCTGCCATGTCTATCAGCCGTTCATCCTCTCCCGTAAATCCTTCCGAAGCCATTGCCGCAGCCGGGAAAGACGATACAGCCAGAAGCACAGCAGCCGTCATACACGCAAGTTGTTTCAGCATCCTTTTCATCTGTCTTACCCCCTTTCTATAAAATACGTGCCAGCCACAACAGCCAGCTTATCCCATAAGCCACTGCTGCAATGGCAACTGTTGAAAGAAGCATCCAGCGGTTTGCCGCTTTCTTATCCACAGGAAGGTCTCCGACAAATTTTCCATTCTGTCCATTCATGGCAAATCGGTACTGATTTCCATTCCACGTGGTATTTAAAATCCATACCGGATACAGTGCATATTTAGCACTTCCATCATGGAACTGTACACTGCTTTGTTCCACAGTTACCGTGTTATATCCTTGCACTGTAGATCTGAAATTGTCTTCCGTTGATTTCTTCACGCGGACATTGGCACGTTCAATGCTTTCTTCAGCAGACACATCATATTTGTCAGCCATATAGCCTGCAAGATATGCTGTCTGGAATGGAACTGCTTCGCTAAAATCGAAGGGTTCGATCGATTCCATCAGATCATCTTCCATCTTACTGGAGCCATCTACCGGCACCCGCTCAAATCCAATGGTTCCGCCTCTGCTCAACATGAAAAACCGCGTCTCTGTGTAATCATACTTGCTGTCACTCCAGGTTCTTATCTTTGTCGCCCGATAACTGATATTGGCATCTACATTGGTGTCAAACAACCAGAACGGCACATATACGCCTTTAATCTCATCAATATGATTCTGATCTTTGAAAATCTTCGGAAGCAGACGTTTTCCATTCAAATGCTTCATGAGTCCTGCCTTCGCTGCCTTTTTGTCCAGCTTAAACGGAATCACATAATCCGGGCGGAGGTCTCCCGAAAACTGCCCCATCAAAACAATCGGATTGCCACAGTATGGGCAGGAAGAGGCCGCCATACTTTCGTCTCCCACGATCTCACCACCACAGGATTTACACTGATATGTACGCAGTCCCGTTTTCTCTCCGTCCTGCCACTCGCTTCCCGCCGCAGTATCCCACGTCATATCATCGCCCTGCTCCTGCTGCTTTAAAGCGTCATCATATCCCTGCAGCGCCTCCATCTCAAATTCTGTATCACAGCAGGGGCACTTCATCTTCTGAATGGCACTGTCAAAAACAATGGCACCGCCACAGCATGGACATTTATATTCCTGAATATTTCCCATACTCTGTCCTCCTTTCATTCTCTCTTCCTGAATTTACTCAAACCATGAGTCAACCGGTTCTCTGAATTCCGCCGCAGTCAGCATAGCTTCCAACAGCTCCAGAGATTTCTGATAATAGGTATCCGGATCATTCTTCCATAAATCAGCACCTCCTTTTGCTGCTGTTTTCTCTGCTAGAATGGACTTCCACACTGCGGGCAGAATTTCGGTAGATGTGTCGGATCTGTCGGCTCCCAGCCACAGTTGCTACAGCGGAGATGCCGTGCTGCCGGCTGCGGAGAACCACAGTTCTGACAGAATCTTCCTGTATTTGTCATACCGCAGGAGCAGACCCAGCTTCCATTCTGCATCATGTTCGGATTCTGCATTCCTGCCTGCCCCTGCATCATATTCGGATTTTGCATACCGGCCTGTCCCTGCACCATTCCAGCACCAGCCATGCCAGCGCCTATTCCGTTCACAACGGAATTGACGAATCCCTGACCATCTGCCATATTGTTGATCACATTCGCCGCTACACCTCTTGCTGTCGGCTGACCGGTCAGAACAGCTACGATTTCATCTGCCATCTGCTGATATTTACGATAATCCATATTATACTCCGGATGTACCATACTCTGGCGGCGGCTGCCCATCATTCTTCCCATGCCGGCACCCATACCGGTAACCTCATCTACAATCTCAATATCACTCGAGTTCAGGCGGAAACGAATCTGGCTGAACCAAGGATGTTTGACTGAAATCTCAATATAGAAGTTATAGGAATAGCAGAATCTCGGTGGATTATAACTGACTTCCTTTCCCTGGGCATCCTCCTTCTTCAGTTCCGTGTCATCCACCTGCAGATCCAGATTACAGGAAATTACATCGGAAAGAGGAATGATATCCGGATTCGCCTTTAAAATATCGCTGGAAGAGGTGACAACAAAACGTTTTCCAAGTTCATCAACCATCACCTTCATCCGATCACCGATGATACGGGTTGCCCGGAAGCTTGCGATCTGACGCTGGTTTTCTTCACGATAAGCCAGCTGCTGTTTGATCTCTTCCACCGTAGAAGATTTTCTCTCAGAGAAAAACGGGGAAAGCTTTGCTGCACAATCTTTACAGAGATTTCCATCCTCTAACTTTCGGTTTCCAAGGAGACCAATCTTTTCTCCACACACATCACAATACTTTTTATCAAAAAATCCCATCTTGAAACCTCCCTTCTTTTTGTCAGGTAATTTTTAGTTTGTAATATCTCCATCATCGAACGGATCACCGCACTCCGGACAGAATTTTGGCGGATGTGCCGGATCTTCCGGTTCCCAACCGCATTTATCACAACGGTATAAAGGTGCTCCGGCCGGTTTCTTTGCGCCACAGTTCTGACAGAACTTTCCTTTATTCACCGTTCCACAGGAACAGGTCCATCCGTCACTGTCTGCCGGCTTTGGTGAACCACATTCCGGACAGAATTTTCCGGTAGCTGTGGCTCCGCATTTACACGTCCAGCTTCCTGCTGCAGGCTGTGGTGCTGCTGCCGCCTGTGGCTGTGCCGGCTGTGGTGCTGCTGCCTGGTTCTGATGCTGACCCATTGCAAACAGGTTCTGTGCATTCATGCCGCCCATTCCGCCTGCATTCATAGCCATACCCATGCCCATGAATCCGGTCATCGCTCCTGCATTGTTGTTTGCTGCTGCTTTCATAGCATCGATCTGTCCTCCTACCAGGCGGGCTGCCGCAGTATTCGGATTGGTTGTCATTGCATTTTCTTCCCACTCGGTCAGTTTCAGACGCTGATCATCCGGAATACTTAAGGAATTGATATTAAATGAAAATACCTCTATACCACGTTTTTCCTTCCAGGTTTTTGAGAGAACATCATTCAATGCATCAGAAAGCTCCAGGGTGTGTGCCGGAATTTCATAATACTGAATTCTCTTTGCAGAAAGAGTTGCCAGTGCCGGCTGCAGAGCTGTCATCAATTCACCCTTTAAGCGAGGTGCAATCTCCGTACTTTCATAGTCGCTTTCTACATTTCCGCAGACATTGGTATAAAACAGAAGCGGATCACTGATACGATACGTAAAATTACCGTTACAGCGAAGATCTACTGACAGTTTATATCCCAGCTCTTCATTTACAACCACGCGGAACGGAATCGGTGTCGCTGTTCCATAAAGGATCTCTCCCATCTCTTTTGTGTTAATGTAATAAACACGCTGATCCTTTCCAGTATCTCCGCCAAATGTGAAACGTTTGCCGACTACCTTGAACGTCTCACGAATGCTCTCTCCCAGGTTTCCTGCAAAGATACTTGGTTCTGAAGAAGTATCGTAGGTAAATTCACCCGGCTCAGCACAGACCTCAACGACCCTGCCCTGTTCTACGATCAACATACACTGCCCATCTGCAACTGCGATACCACTTCCATTGGAAATAATGTTGTCATTTCCTTTCTTATTGGACGAACGTCCTGTTATACGTTTCTGTCCTTTTGTTACCAGTACATCTTTTCCCAGCGCCTCACAATAGAAAAACTCTTTCCATTGATCCGCAAGTGTGCCGCCCAATGCTCCCATACCAGCTTTAATCAGTCCCATAAACAAATCTCCTTTCTTCTCTTTGTTTTCACTTTCTATCTGAAGTCAGCATATCAGTTTTTACAGAAAAAATATATGCGAACCACTGGTAGCAATTTTCACTTCTGGATGTTCCAGCATTTTCCATTCGCTGAATACGAGATGAATATGGTAATTGGTCATTTTCTTGTTATGGAGAAGTGCCGCACTGCATTCCACATCGTACCTTCTATGAAAGCTGTCCGTGAAAAGCCTTACCACATCATCTGCCTTGTACTCAACAAAACTTTCCGGAAGTGCAATGATAAACTCCCGTCCTTCAATACACTTCCCAGCTGTTCCGCTTGTATTCAGTGTTATCGTATGGATTATGGCATGGACCAAAAAAGCACTCGATAAAAAGGAGGGGATCCTGATGTTGATCCTCTATGCCATTTATGTTATATATATCTGTATACGATAAATATGAAAATTGATTCACTGACGTGATAAAATTCTACCTTTATATTGGAAACAGGAAACAGAAAAATCACTTGCCGGCAGATAAATTTCTGCCGACAAACGATTTTTATTTTTTCAATTAAAATCCTGTCAATCTGAAAAACATCAATTCATTTGCTGATCCGTCGTCTCGTTCCTGTGTCAGCATAATTAACAGAGAGCCGTCATCTAAAAGCTGCATATCTTCCAGCCATGGATAACTGACACCAAATATGTCCTCTGTAGAAATTGCACCTACGTGCGTTCCATCTTTTGCCCAAAATTGTATTTCACGCATATTTCCATCTGCAGCCACAAAACCATTTTCTGTTTCCGCCATGCCTGTAATGGAACCGAGCTTGTCCGGAGAACTGATATCTTCTCCACCTAATTTCAAAAGCTGATTGCCATCATAATCATAGACAACAATTTTTGTGCCTTCATCTTTCACAGCCATGGAGCCGGCAACCATAATATGACTATTCGTGATCTGTACGTCATCTATCATAGAAAACAGTCCCTTGCGTTCTTCATCGTTATTTAATCCGGTCAGTATCCACGGTTCTGCCGTCAGGTTACCGCCTTGATTCGCAATCTTCTGAGTATCACTGTTCACCCAGAAACTGATTCCCCATTCTCCGGATGGATGCATATTCAGATCTCCGTCTACTGTTGTCTGAAGTGCCTTTTTCCCATCTTTTACGCCAATTACATCTCCAATTCCAGGCGAAAGATATAACATTCCACTGCTGTCCCCAGACAAATATTCAAAATCATCGTCTAATTCCATCGAAGATACGAATTCAAGTCCACTTTCTGAATATTCATAAGTATCCAGTTTGTTCTCCAGCAAATGGAACACTTGATTGCCCTGTTTTACAAACTGATGATCCATAATCTGCATAACTCCCTGTGCTTCTTTAAATGGGATATATTCCGGAACGATTGTATAAGAACCTACCATCTGCTCTGCCAATACAGGTTCAAGAGGCTCTCCCTCCCATGGCCATGGTGCGTCTTTATTTCCTTCATCCTCTAATTTCAGCACAATTCCTTCCAGCAATTCTTTGTCAGAATCATCTATTTCCTGTCCTTTTACTCTGATATCATAGGATGTGCCAGACTGTTCATAACGATACATATACGTTTTTTCTGTGGAATTACCTTCTGGCATTGCTGTATATTCTGCATTTCCTATTGTTACAGTGTCCATTTTTCCTTCAGCATATGCCTCTAAATCCACTCCAAAGGCAATTAAACTCTTTCGATATGTATATGAATTCTCCTTGGTCGCTTCTATAGAAATGACATTCTCGGATCCATCTGCTGTATCTCCATCAAAAAATCTAACGTAAGAATATTCTTCATCTTTCTTCATATTCTCTTTATCGTAGTTCCATGCCTTCGGATAATACACTGTAAATAAACTTAATTTAAGACTTTCTCTGTCTTTAAATTCTGTTTCTTCCTGCTCTGCTTTCTCCGATTTTTTCTTCTCCGGATTCTCTTTTTGTCCACATGCCGCTATCATCATCATGCATATCATGATACACAGCACACACCACAGTTTCTTTTTCATGGCGTCTTCCCTCCTTTCATGATTTCCACATCCTTTTCAGTTATTCACTGTCACTTTTTACACAGTGGAATGTGTAGTAGTCATCATCATCACTGTATTCTACTTTCAAAGTACCATCTTCATTTATCATCACTGTAAGAGATGGATTTTCTGATTCAATCGAACAATATCCCAGTGCAACTGACCATGGGAAAGTCCCAATCTCCTCCCCTTTATAAATAACTGTTACATTACGGTCACTTTTGAAATCAAGACGCAGTGCATCATTGATGTTGTCTACTCCTTCCATAGAAGTCTGAGGTCCGTCTCCTAAAAGTTCTTCCACGCTTTCTGCAGCCCACTCACCTATGACTGCATTTTCCTCCTCTGTCAGATAGAGTGCCGGATCCATTGCATCCGTTCCATCCTTTGCAAAAATCACCTTTACTCCCATCTCGAGCATATTATCAAAAGAAATAATATCTTTTCCAATGATTCCCACCATCTCTTCTCCTTCGATGCTCAAGATAAACTGATCATCTTCGACAGACCATTTTCCATTTCCGGTAGTGTCTCCGACTGAAACGGATACTTTTCCTCCATTTTTCACTTCAAATTCAAAATCACCACCGAAAGTTTCATCTACACTGACGGATATTCCCATCATTTGAGCGGAGACCGCTACCCATTTTCCTTCATATGGATTCTTCTCTCCTGCTTTTCCGGAGCCTCCACACCCGGTCAGTGCTACCATACTGATGATAAACACTAATCCTAATAACAAATTTAATTTTTTCCTCACAAGCCTCTTCCCTTTCAACTATTTCTTATCTGCAAAAAACGGAGTCAGCAATTCTGCCACCTTGCTGATTGGCATTGTCTGTAAGATCACCTTTCCCGGTCCTTTAACAACAGTATTAAAAATGCCATCTCCTCCGATCAGCATATTTTTTACTCCTTTTACGGTTGCAATATCCATCGTACAGGTTTCTTCCATTGCCGCTAAGTACCCGGTACTGATCAACATTTCCTGTCCGGCACTCAGATCATATTCCACTGCATGTCCATCAATTTCTACAAATGCAGTTCCATTTCCGCTCAATCTCTGCATAATGAAACCTTCTCCGCCAAATATGCCTTTTCCTAATTTTTTCTGGAAATGCATAGACAGTTCCACGCCTTCTTCTGAAGCAAGGAATGCACTTTTCTGCACGATCATGGAGTGACCGCTGCTAATCTCCAACGCTTTGATTGCTCCCGGAAAACTTGATGCAAATGCAATCATTCCGTCTGTACCTTCTGCGGTATATCTGTTTTGAAACGCAGAATCACCAGACATCATTCTGCCGAACATTTTCTTCATTCCGCCACCGGTAACCGTCTCCATTTTCATGTTCGGGCTCATCCAGCTCATACTTCCGCTTTCTGTGATCATAGATTCTCCTGCTGCTAATTCACATACGACAACTGGTAAATTTCCTCCTAAAATCTCATATTTTTTCATAGTAAAGTTCTCCTTTCTTTTTCGTTTTCCTTTTTTCGTTTTCATCCTACAACAGTACCTTTTTCATTAAGTTTTGCAGCACATTGCACACACATATCCAGATCATCACAGATCAAAAAGCAATGGTCACATACAAGACGCTTACATATCGGACAAATATTAAAGATTTCTTTCGCCTGATTCAATGCTTTTTGAAATGCTAAATTCTTTTCCCGGTCATAAAGCGTATCATAAATAATCTTCCGATTTTCATTTTCCGGTTTTTTCCCCGCTTTGGAAAAACGAATTGGTGTGCTTTTCCATACTGTTTTACATTCCATGCAGCATAGTGAAAAGCAAAACTCATCAGGTGTAGAACAATCTATTAAATCCTTTTTCGTAATATATTCCACATTTCACCTCCTTGTTAACCTCCTTGTTGTTAACCTCCTTGCTCTATCACCATCCCACTCTCAGTTCTCCCTCCTTATCTATTTTTTCTTTTATCAGTCGACCACCATTTCGTAATGAAAGCGTAGCAGATACGGAAAGCAAATACTATGGTCGCCATTCGTATATTTTGCTTATTTTCCAAAATACGAACGATTAGTATACTATATATAGTGTTTCTTTTTTATCTATCTACTATATATACGCAATTTCTTTTTTTAAAAATGTAAACGATATCTGTCGGTCAAACTAAAAAAGAGCCTGTACAGACAATGTCATTAAGTTAAGATGACCAATCAAGATCTTAGCATCAGAAATGATGCTA
>OMFC01000545.1_pt1 | contig 20139 bp, 8 predicted proteins | sample 1645531 | NCBI WGS metagenome assembly OMFC01 (sample SAMEA103958112, study PRJEB25191) | human gut metagenome | biome: human-associated habitat [ENVO:00009003]; feature: intestine environment [ENVO:2100002]; material: feces | place: Germany | collected 2013/2015 | reverse complement strand
CTCGGTACACGGGGTTGTGGTTCGCCCGCACCTTCTACGTCACCGCATGCTCCCAATATGAGCGAAGCGGCAAACAAAGACATTAAACATATATTTCTTATGAATTTCATTCTATTCGTTTTTAATGATATTACATTATAGGTTATTTCACCGGATTCAAAGAAATGGTCATGGCACTCAAGTCTATAACTAGTGTATAAGTTCCTGCAGCTGAGACTTTCCATTTCCAGTCATCACCGCCTTTTCTCAACTTTTCAAGAACATGGTTTTCACACGGATTAGCCCATTCTACAGGAGCAAAGAAGCAATATCCTCCATAACCTTCTTCCTTAGTACCTGCAAGAAGTTTGAAGGCTCCTTCTCCTGAAGCAGAAAACTCTCCTGTATACGTCCAAAGTTCCGGGTGCAAAGGATCATTATTGTTCATTCCTCCCCGTTCAAAAGCACCATTCACATCCCAACCTACAGCAGAACAACCGTCACCGATAATCCAAATACCATTGTTAGGTAATTCATATATTTTAGGGATAATACGCACAATGCTACCATTCAAATCTACAATCACTTCGTAAGCACCTTCAAACGTATTTTCCAGCATCTCATAATCACCTTCTTCCGTTACATACTGCAAAGAGTTATCTCCATTTTCGCCTTTCATGTAACATGGATAATCCGATTCTGCACTGAGCGCAAAGAAGTACTTGCATGGTTTCAATTCTGCCTGTGACTGGTAGATTCCCGAACCGACAACTTTTTCCGTCATTCTCCGCATAGACCTTTCACCATCTTCCGTTATCATCACCATATAAATCGCAGTAGCATTCTTATCATACCCGACCACATCGAATTGTGTTTTCGACAATTCCGGTTTCAAATACTGAGCAGACGAATTCACTTGAGCGATTACCTCTGCCTCGATAGTAACTTTATCTCCGGGAAGTATGCTCCAAGAAGCCAAAATATCATTCAGTTCATTATGCGTGAAGCTGATAGAGCGTTCTCCGGCTTCAATTTCATATAAGCTAGTGACATTGGAGTGTAAGTCCGCCATATACATTCTAAAGAAGTAAGCAATACTGGCGTCAGCACCACCACGCTGTGCTGCAGCGTTCCACGTAAAAGTAACCGCAGTCTCGTTCTCCTTCTCTTTCTCCAAAGTAAGTTCGGTAGAAGAAGCCTTTAATAGCATCTGGTCTGCAGGTGTTTCCAGTGTGTAGTACTCCGGATCTTTATTACAGCTCGCTACTATCGATACCAGAAAGAGCAAGCATATTAATTTCATTATCTTATTCATAATCATGCTTTTCATTTAATTAATTCCAGAAAGGAGCCTGAACAAGGTTAGGATTCTTATTTATCTCCTCGAAATATACCGGCATCCAATACATTGCCTTTTTCCATACACGCGTTTGGAATACAGTTCTCTTATAGAACTCATTACTGTTCGTTCCACCATAATTCATGCCATAGTCATCTCCACACATTTCAGGAAGACTCTCAACGATTCTCCAACGGCGGATATCCGACCAGCGTGAACCTTCGCAACAAAGTTCAACACGCCGTTCCATACGAACTACCTCACGTACTGCCAGCTGATTGTCATCTACATGAATATATTTAGGGTCATCCAATGAAACAGTATTCAATGTATACTGCCGCACACCTGCACGTTCACGCACCTTATTTACATATTTCAACGCTTCCTCACGGGATACCTTATTATCATAAGCCTCATTGATTGCTTCGGCATAATCAAGGAAAGAAGCTGATAAACGGTACAAGAACATTTGCCGCCATTTATAACTGCCATTCTTCGGATTATCCTGAGGATATACTTTTTTACGAACCAAATAACCATTTTGAGGAGCATCGTGTGTGTAGTCGTTATCTTTCTGGTTCTTAAAGAACTCATATTTACGTCCGGCTAAGGCATACCAAGAACCATTATAACTCACCGTTGTATAGAAACGCGGTTCGCGGTTGCAATACATATTATAAGTCCCTTCTGCAGTCACTTCTCCCTTTTGTCCTGTTCCACCTGTCCACTCAGTGACTCTTGTTTCTTTTTCTGTAGAGAAACCTCCTTCCACATATTCTGCATTGTCATCCGTTATCGGAAGCCCGTTCTTCATAAAGAAAGCATCTACCAGCCCTTGATATACTCCCAAACCATTTCCACCACCATACTCCTTAGTCACAGCCTTATTGGTATAGAACTGATAACTTTGATAAGCATCCTGCTTTGTGTAAGGGAACAGAATTTCCTTATTTCCATCCTGAAACTTGGTGAACCAAACATTTTCAAGCGAAGTGAAAGGGTCAATCTCTCCTTCTGCATTATATTCCACATACAAACGGTATCCAGCCTGATCTGCCTCATCAAGCAAAAGTTTACAAGCCTCAGCAGCCTTTACCCACTTTTCCTGACTGTAAGTAGAATTAAACAGTTCTTCTCCCTCCTTATTCTTATGCCCGATGTACCACTCATTACCATTCACAAGCGGACTGGCTGCAAACAATAACATTTTTGCACGAATAGTCAGACACATAACGGAAGTGATACGACCATATTTCTCTACACTTTGCCATACAGGCGGCAGTTGCTTTGCCGCTTCCAGCATTTCATTATCCAAATGACTGACAATCTCGTCAAACGGTCTCTGTCCCACCATTAAGTCCGAAAGAGTAAAGTCAGTAGGAGCAATGTAATTGGGTCTAAAAGGAATCGGTCCATAAGTCTCCAACAATTGCCACCAATAATAAGCTGCAAGGAAACGCGCTTCCGCTTTCATATAATCCACTTCTTTCTGTGACAGATCGGCCTCAGGCAATGCATGCACCCGCTCAATAAATATGTAAGCCTGGCGTATTTTCTGAGGAAGACCATCCCAGAAATTGCCCGCCCATTGTGTATTAGGCGTCCATCCACCAAGAATCTTAGTGATATTAGGCCAGTCCCACTGTTGCCAACGTGCGGAAGCAGTCAGGTCATCCGCAAATACTTCCCATCCGTATGTATTCAACCAGTCATTTCCCGGATTAGGAATACGGCTGTATACATTAGCCAGCCAAGATTCTACCTTTGTCTTATTTTCAAAGACCATATCTATATCAATCTCCGTATCCGGTTCTTTGTCAAGATACGTACAGGAACCCAACGATACGATGCCTATCAATCCGGCAAATATATATTTCTTCAAACTCATGATCGTCTTTTTTTAAATTAGAAATTCAGGTCAACTCCAAACATAACGGAACGCATAGCAGGATAACGCAAACCGGTATCAGTATCCAATTCCGGATCCCATAGTTTGAACGGAGAAAAACAGAAAAGGTTATTACCGCTCACGTAGAAACGAACCGACTTCGAATGTATCTTCTCGGTTATCATTTTCGGCAAAGTATATCCCAATTCCAAAGTCTTGAGACGCAAGAATCGCATATTCTTTTTCCACCAGGTGGAGCTCCGGTAGTTTTGCCGGTTAGGCTCTTCCGACAATCTTGGCCAAAATACATCCTGAGAAGAATTCTCTTCTGTCCACCGGTCATTATAGTTGGAATAGACATTTCCTTGCAACGTTTGTCCGCTACCCGGAATAAAGTATGTAGTATTACCGATTACACGATAAGTATCGCCTGTCCCTTGAAAGAAAAAATTCAAGTCCCAGTTCTTGTAATTTATATTACCACCGAATCCGTAAACAATACGCGGGTCTACTGTTCCGCCAATATAACCTTCATCTGCATCAGTAATGAAACCATCACCGTTCATATCCACATATTTAATATCACCCGGACGAACCTTGGAAGCTCCTACATCTTGTGTCGGTATACCGAACTTTACCATCCGCATCAAAGTCATCTGCCGTAAACAGTCTTTCTGCCTGCAACCCCCACAAAGTATTCAATGAACGTCCTGTCAGCCCTTTGTATGTACCTACCACAGATTCCGGTTCATCATACTCGTCTACCCGATTGATAGCATAAGTAAAGTTAGAACGGAAACCTATAAACCAATCTTTATTGATTTGTTTACTATAATTCAAAGAGAATTCCACACCACGATTAGTCACTTCACCAAAGTTAGCCCATGGATTTGTCAAGAATCCGGTTTGTGACGGAATAATTTTACGCTGCATGAAAATATTAGTACGCTTTTCTTTAAATACATCTACTTGCAGTTCCAGTTCATTCCATAAGCCCAATTCTACTCCAAGATTCATTTTTAATGCAGTCTCCCACGTAAGGTTTTCCACTCCTACTTCTCCTTCAGAAATACCTTTACGTTCAATCTGCCCTGTATCACCCCAGTGATACGTGTCTGCATCTGTCTTCAATGTTGTCATATAGGCAAAACGTCGTCCACCAATGTCATCATTACCAACTTTTCCTATAGATGCTCTTAATTTCAATTTACTCAAAGTATTTCTGAACTTATCCATAAAAGGTTCTTCGGATATAAGCCAACCAACTGCAAGAGAGGGGAAAAATCCGAAACGTTTTCCTTTGGCAAAATTCTCCGAACCGTTATAACCAAAGTTAAACTCCGTCACATAGCGGCTATCGAATGTATAAGAAAGACGCCCCGCAATACCTTGCTTTCTATAAGGCTGTACACTACCGTTGTCAAAACTTTGCTGATTATACAGGAACAATGCATCCACATCATGTTTTCCGAAAGTACGTGCATAAGTCAGCGTTCCTTCAAAGTAGACCCTCGAATTTCCATATTCACCTTTATTGCCATGTCCCAAAGAATCATCTCCGTATTTCAACACCGAATGAATCAGGTTACCCTCTATATCACGACCGGTAGCAATAGTATAGTAAGTCGCATTCTTGCCTCTGGTTATCGAACTCTGATTCCAGCGGTCGAACGAGAATGACACTTTCGCTTTCAATCCCGGAGTGATCATTTTCAGGTTCTGCTCGACAGCAAACAAAGATTGAATCTGTGAGGCCGTAACCACATCATATCCACTTTGTGTCACAGCAGCCCAAGGATTGACTCCGTTGATATTCATGATAGGAATTGTTCCGTCAGAGTAACGGGCAGGGTGCACAAAAGGGGAAGTCATAAATGCTCTGTCGAAAGCATTGTCCGTACTAAAAGCCTGCTTACGGTGCGTCTGCAAGAAACCGCCGACATTCAAACGCAGTACTGTCGTCTTGGTAACATCCAAATCGACATTGGCACGCATGTTATAACGGGTCAGCTTCATTCCGGTGTCATAAGGCAATGTCTTGTCCGTTTCCATAATTCCTTTCTCACCGAAATAAGAACCGACCAATGAGTACCGGAGAAAATCGGAGCCACCCGACACCGTTAAATTAGCACGAGTAGAGTAAGCGTAATCTTTCGTTATTTGATCCAGCCAATTTACATCCGGATACAAATCCCGGTCATATCCATAACGAGTCCTGTCAATCTGCTCCTGGCTGAATGGCAAGCGTGTCCTGTCTTCCGTAAGTTCGTTCAATAATGCCATATGATCGGCTGCACCGATAAACTCAGGAAGTTTTGTAGGTTCTGAAATAGAATGTTCCACCCGAAGATTCACAGAAGGAGCACCTATCTTACCACGTTTTGTATTAATAACAATCACACCGTTCGCACCGCGCACACCATACATAGCACTTGCCGAAGCATCTTTCAATACAGAGAACGATTCTATTTCCGCCGGGTCGATATGATTTAGATCACGTTCAATTCCATCAACCAATACTAGTGGCGACTGTCCGCCAGAGAAAGAGGCAATACCACGAATCCAGAAATTAGAAGAATCGTACCCGGGTTCACCGGAACGCTGAACAGCTATCACACCGGCAATTTGTCCCGCCAGGTTATTAGTAACAGAACGTGAAGACCCCACCTGCAACTTCTTTGGCTGCAATGTTTCGATAGAACCGATAACCGACATTTTTTTCTGGCTACCATATCCCGTAACCACCACTTCGTCCAGCGCTTCAATATCTTCCTCAAGAATCACATCAAAGTTAATCTTGCTTCCAACTTTTATTTGCTGGGTTTTAAATCCTATATAGGAAATCTCAATTACGGAACTTTTTCCCGGCACATCCATATAGAAATGTCCGTCCATATCCGTTATCACTCCAGTGCCTCCTTCTTCCATAACGCGTATATTCACACCGGGAAGAGGATTCCTGTCCTTATCGGTTATCGTACCACTAATACGAATACCTTTCGCCTGCTCCGACAGATTCGTCTTACCAGCCATAGAATGTACAGGTAAAGCGGAGTTGGCACTTGTTCCATAGTACAACAACAAGCAAACAAAAAATGCTTTCTTCAAATCCATAATATTAAATTTAAAAATCTCATAATAAATACTTTGTCTCTAACCGAGTGAGAGCAAAAGTAGGCAACCAATGCAAAATATAAACAAACAATTCAATAATTAAAAGAATTTATTCAAAATCAAATTAAAATATAATAGATATAAATTCTGACCTATTTATGTCATTTCAAGAAATACTCCGCACGCCCCGGAGTGAACAACTCCCACAAAGAAGCTACCGTCCAACCCGGTGCAAAGATATCATTATAATATCCCTTCCCGTTTTTTCCATAATCCCAATTTGTGTGCTGAACAACTTCCGGATAGTAACCGGGCTTAGCCACTCCGCATAAATGTCCCTCATGAGGCAGAAGTTGGCGCATAGAAGTAGAAATGACTTCTGCAAATTGCGAGAAGCGGGGTTCTGCATATTCCTTTGACAGCCATCGCAACACAGAAGCAAACTCAAACACAAATACATCAATATGGTTGTTTTCCACCGACACATTGCCCCAGCCGCGGGTTTTCAGACCAATATCTCCCAACATCTGTCCCTGCGCGAAAGGAACATCCCATACATAATACCATGACAAGGCAAAATAAGCCGCTTTCTTCGTCAGGTCTGCATAATGCCGGTGCTCGTCTCCTTTTGTAATCAATGAAAGATAATAGGTAGCCGTAGCAGCATACAGAGATGCCTCCTTGTCTTCGCAGTTGGCATCAAGTGTGGACGAGAAATAGTCGGCTTTAGAAATCAATACTTTCTCCAGATAATCCGCAGTCTGCTTAGCACTGGCAAGGTATCGCTTGTCTTTGAAATACTTGTATCCCATTACCAGCGGCAAAGTAGCCGAAGGAGTACTTCCCCCACTAGTGTCAATTATCGTAAAATCATCACGAAACTTGCGAGGGAAACTACCGTCAGCCTGTTGCAACCGCAAAAGTATATCCAGCATATTTTTCATCTTCTGCTCCCATTCGGGATGACGACGCCCGTTCTCTTTTTCATAAGCAAGAAAGTGCAACATAGCATAGATTCCTTCGGATTGACGGCGTATACTGTGCACAGGATCTTCATAGCCTTTATCAAAATCGACCGACTCTTTGAAGAAACCGACCGGAGTAAAGCCGTTTTTCAAGTAGCTATCAAACACTTTCATACTATTTGCTTTCAAATCCTCCCTATCAGATTGGTGACCATATTCCCAAGCATTGAATGCATTAAGAAGCACACGACCAATAAATCCTACTTCCGCCTGCCCATTACTCTGGCAATTTTCCGTCATTAGATGTATTCCCGAATTATAAACCAACGGATGTCCTTCTACGAAGCTACTTATAAAGAATCCGCTAAGAACTTGCTTCATATCCGTTATGGAATTAGGAGTCTCCACAGGTTTAGGTCCATAAGTGTCATAACTATATTCCCATGCATGGCATATAAAATCAGAATAATCATCAGCCTTATTCTCCTGAATCTCCCATGTCAGCAGAACAGTCTCCCCTTTTTTTAGGAATTGAAAAGCTTCTACCGCAGGTGCCAATGTCAGCTTACGAATATAACTCTTGGGAGCTTCACGATAAGGAAAGCCAAAAGAGAGCGCAGTTATTCCGTCTTGATTCTCAAATCCGGTAAATCCTAGAGACGTTTTACCTGAAAGGATAATTTCTCCTTCCCGATGAGTGCTCAAGGCTTCTTCTGCAAACTTATCGATACGGCTCACAGTCACAAAGTGTTTTTCTTTTTCCGAATAAACACCCGTAAGCGGTGCGCTTAGCCTGTCTTCACGCACCAACCAACTATCTGAAGAATGGAACGAAGGCGCATCTTTAGGCGAACGGAGATTCCGGCGATACCAGAAACCCGGCATATAAAATTGACAATCATCATGGCGATAGCCTGTTGATAGCCGTTGACTATAATTAAAATAAATATCTTCGAGTGCTGTTATACAGACATTTACCCGTAATTTTCCATTTACATCTGCCACCCTCTGAGTGATTGTAACCGGAATGCTTTCAGAAGCTTCCAATAAATAGGATGAACGGTTATTCCCCAATTGCTGCAAGTTCAATGAATACCTTTCAGCTACATTTCCCGGCACTTTCAACGATATGGACGCTGAAATATTTTCCGGAACATAGTTGACAGCTTCAGCAACTCCGACATACAGTGTAATAAGCGCCCCGCAAAACAAACATTTAAAATTCATGCAAACCTGATTATATGAATCAGTAAAGGATACTGGTTCTGTGTTAATATTAAGTTATTACTGCAGCAAAAATAGGGGTTTGCACTTATTTCAGGTATTAAAAACAGGTCAATAAATGAAAGTTTAGTCCCAATCGGGCTAAATGAAAGCAGAAATCAACGAATAATGTTTCGTACAGTGTGTATATATGTATACTTCATTACACCAAGACTTAACAATGTTATTTTTGCATCCGGACATAAGTCTTTCTATCCGGTCCCACTCCTGTTATCGTCAACTTCTTCCAATGTTTCGGCAGTTTTGAGAAAAGCTGCTTGATACCATTATCTGTAACTTCCAAACCGCAAAAGCCATTAATGACAGTTTGTAAAAGTCCTCCCGCACCAGTTACAAAATAAGGATTCGTTCCTCCTGCACCTTCGGAAATAACGCCAAACGGAGGTAACTGGTTAGGACGGAAACTTTGCACAAACAGTTCATAAGCTTTATCACTTTCACCAAGACGCGCATATTGCAAAGCCAACACAGATAAAGACATTGCCGGTCCGGATTTATCTATTTTATCTTCATAGTACTCCAAGTCCTTACGGATTTCTTCAGGATGGGTTATCAGATTTAATGGATATACCAGCAAATTGGCATCCGCTTGTTTTATTGTCTGTCCGTTATAGCCTTCATACTCCATAGTCACTCCATTCTCAAATTTCGGAATCCGTAGTTTTGAAGCTATCTCCTTCCAGATTGCAGGTGCTTTAACACCGCATACCGCAGCAGCTTTAGCAGCATCTTGCAATGCACGCATAGCAGCACCATTGGTAAATGCATTATCATCCACCCCTTCAGCATATTCATCGGCACACACCACATTGCGAATCGAATAAGAACCATCCTCATTATTCTTTTCTACACGACTTACCCAAAATTCCGCCACTTTCTCCATCAAAGGAAAACCTTCTTCACGCAACCACCGTTTATCACCACTCATACAGTAATAATTCCAGGCCGCGATAGCAATATCGGCAGTGATATGATGTTCAAAAGCTCCGGTCAAGGCCCAAGTAGGACATGACTCTTCTCCAGCATCATCACTTTCCCAAGGAAACATGGCTCCGTCATACCCATAGCTCAATGCTCTCTGACAAGCAGCTTCCAGTCTGTCCGTACGGTAGTCCATCATTGTCCTTGCAATGCCCTGATTCATGAAAAGCATAGGCGGATACATCCAGAACTCGGTATCCCAGAAAATATGCCCATTGTATCCTTGGGCAGAAAGCCCGAAAGGAGAGATACTCAACCGGCTTCCCTTGCGTGCATTAGAGTAAAGATTATAAAGAGCAAAACGTACGGCACGCTGCGCCTCGTCATCTCCCTCAATCATAATATCTCCTTCCCACAACTCATTCCAAAGTTTCCGGTGTCCATCCATCAGGCGGTTCAAACCTTCTTTCGCACCATAAATCACTTCACGGTCCGATTCATTATACGGGTCTATAAAATCACGTCCGGTACAGACGGAACCCAGTAAAGCGAAGCTGAATTTTTCTCCTTTCTTCAATGAAACCGAAATTCGGTTGGCTCCGTCATATTGTTGCTGCAGGTTCGGATTTTTATCATAAATAAAAGCGGAAGAAGCTGACACTTTCTGTTCACGGTATTTGGATAAAGCCCAGGTACGTACTATTTTCAGTTCGTTTCCATCGACATTCACACTCACCTGTTTTGAACCGGGATTCTTATATTCATCAGGTACTTCAATGGGATTTTCCACTGATAAATACATATCTTCCAATGCAGCCACCTCTACACGCACCAGTCCTGCATAAGGCATATTCCTCAAGGCACAGATACTATAAGAGATATCCGCTTTTCCACCATAAGTGAAATGTGTATCGTGCGTGGCGGCTTTCATATCTATACACTGTCTCCACCCCGAGATATTATCACCACTCACTCCCTGTCCATCAATCTGCATTTGCAAATTGAACGGGTTGATTCCTCGCAACACACGGCTCACATCTTGGGGAGCGGCAGCATCGAATACATGATTCAACATGACATGACGAACGGAGAAAGGTTCTTTCCACGGTAAGATACCGATACCGCCATTCGCTACTGCTGCGCCATAATAAGTTCCTTGATAATCAACAGCCTGTATTTTCCACAAACTTTCTTGTCCGTTTGCCTTTATAGCCAAAACTGATACCAGACAAAAAAATACGATAAATAGATTCTTCATATAATAGCATATTTAATTAATTAACGACACTTTCTGCAAAAATAGTCCGCATTGCTTGTTTTGTTCATTTAATACGCACTTCGATTGGCTTCCCATTCCCAACCTTGTATTTTCCTATGACCTTATTACCCTTCTTTATCAGAACCAGTAATGCGTTGCCTTTATTGCGTTTCACTTCGATATCAAATGTTGCACCAAATGCACAAATACGTTTCAAAGACATTGTATTCCAGCCTTCCGGAAGTTGCGGCATCAGTTTGAAAGCATCCAGCGCAATGGGACGTATGCCAAACAAGCCTTCTATCATAATACGGCAATATAAAGCGCTTTCTGTCGACAGATGGCGTTGGTTTCCTTCCGGCCATGCTTCCACTGCATAAGGGACATGGTCGCCCAGCAAACGGGTTGCAGAATATTTTTCCAGATATTCGGTAGCTATCTCTCTGGCGCCACAAGAATAAGCTCCCCGAAAAGCATAGAGCGTGGAGCGGTCCCAATACGTAGAAGTGCCCGATTGAGTAAGCAAACCGTTCTCCATCCATAACTTATCTGAGAACAGGGCAGCCACAGTACCCTCTGCCCGATTATAAATTCCCATAGTCAACGGAATACAAATCCATGAACGAAGCACCGTATTGCCATCGTAATAACGATATGTCTCATAACCTTCCACATTATGGGCAAAATATCTATCAATATTTTTATAAAGCTCAGCAGCCTTGTCCTGATAGGATTTTATACATTCACGATCTTTCTTCAGTGCCTTTCCCAAATAAACAGCAGAAATGAGGGCGTCATAATACAATGAAGAGGTACATAAGTTGGCTTTCCCGGCAGGGAAACGGTTTTCCAGTTCATCGGAGTCCGATTCCACTACTCCTTCAGCATTCAGTTTCCGATTGCAATATTCCAGACACCACTCAATCAATGCCCATAATTTTTCCGCCTCATGACGGTTGCCGGACGCCAAAGCATAACGTGCCGCACCATAAGCGACCATCGCCACATCTCCACGGTCGCCCGCCACGCCAAAACAGTCTATTCCCTCTGCGATTATAGATGAAGGCAAAGGCTTATACTCGTCATTCATATAACGCATGAATAAGGTGAACGAATCCATTGCCGAACGGTTTCCCGCCGGATAGCCCAAATAAGGGAAAAACGGATTGATGTATTCTGCCTGGTCGTTCGCCCAAATAGCCGCGTAATAAGCTTCCCCTCCCGGACTTTGCATATATCCGCCTTTTGTATCGAATATACTTTCCGAACCGCGTATCTTGGCAAACGAGAACATTGTGTTGATCACATCACTCGGAGTCTCAAGCACCAGATTACCCTGTACTTGCCGCAAGAATTCCCGTCGTGCAACAAGTTCCTTTTCAACATCCAGTGCCAGCTCCCGTTCATTCTTTTTATATCCTGCATAAATCACTTGAAACCAAGCCTTCTCTCCGGCCCCCAACTGAAAAGTTCCTTCTTTCAGCGGCGACGAAAGAACAGCCGTTAATGTATAACTGCCTTCCACCCCTTTAGCTTCATCCGTATGATAAGAAAGAGTATTCGCAGGAAATTGGACGGTCAATGGATTTTCTGTCACATTCTCCAATTCATATTTCTCACAAAAAGCCGGTTGTGATGTAGAAGGGAAAAGCGTGCGTGTCAGCGAAACGCCTTTATTGCCATATATACTCTTCACAGTCATAACCCCACTTAAAGATACGGTTTCCACCTTTTCGCCTACCAGCGGCTGTCCGTTCACAAGACACAGGTGCGCCCAGTCTCCATTGAAATGATGCTGCAAACTACCATGAGTGTCATTAGGAATGGTACGGAAAGTAGGCAGAACCACATTCCGGTCAATCACCCACTCCCCTGCTGCATTAATGCCATAACGCAACACGGTCGAAACTTTCAAACCACTCATTTCAATATGGTCATTATGAACGCCGTTTATCTTCCAATAAATACTATCCGGTGAGGCGATAGTCCATCGTGCAACTCCACCGGCATATAAAAGGTTTGCGCTGAACCAACATACCAGCACCATGAACCACATTGTTTTTTGCCTAGTCATTATATCTTATTGTATTATTAAAACATTTCTGCTCAAAAGCAAATCGCTACTCCTTTGCATTCGTAAAGTCCTTAGGTAACACTCCGAACTGCTTCTGAAAACATTTTGCAAAGTAGGACGGTGAATTAAATCCTACCATATAGCAAATTTCATTGACCCTGTTTTCACCCTCTTTCAGCAGTTGGGCAGCCTTTTTCAGACGCTCCAGACGAAGGAACTCATTCGGGCTGAGATCCAGCACTCCTTTAATTTTCCGATAGAAGTTAGAACGGCTCATATTCAGGTTATCCGCCATGTCATCCATACTAAACTCCGGATTGGCATAGTTCACCCTGATAACCTCGTTCAGTTTCTTGATAAACTCTTCATCGGCTTTCGTCAATGCCATTGTATTAGCGGCTATAAAAGGAGATTCCGCAAAAGCCTGGCGCAACTTCTCCCTGTTCTGAATAAGATTGGAAGCGCACGCCTGCAAATATTCCACAGAGAAGGGTTTTTCAATATAGGCATCCGCGCCCAGTTCCATTCCCTCTATCTTCGATTGTATATTAGTCTTCGCGGTCAGCAGTATGATAGGAATATGGCTGTAATTCAAATCCGACTTAATCGTCTTGCACAGTTCGAAGCCATCCATTACAGGCATCACGACATCACTTATCATCAGATTCACATAATTGCCGTCCAGTACACGCAATGCTTCCGCACCATTGGTAGCTGTCAGCACCGTGTAATCTTTCGACAGTTGGCGAACCACAAAGGCAAGCATATCCGGATTATCTTCCGCTACCAACACAGTCGGGCGGTTATCCTTCTCTACTGCTTGTTCCGCAGGAGCTTCGTTTATCTTGTCAGTTCCCGCTTCCACTTCCGTTGTCAAGGTGATTGTCGTATCCTGTACTATCGGCAAAGTCATACAGAAAGTATTATTCTCCTCCCCTTTTCCCATAGTCAAAGTCCCCTGATGCAGTTCGGCAAGCGAGCGGGAGAGAGCCAGCCCGATGCCGGTTCCGGTAGTCACTTTTCCATCCTCCTGCTCGTTGAAACGAACAAAAGGCTTGAATATCTCCTCTTTCATTGCATCAGGAATGATTACTCCGTCGTTCACCGTGCAGATACGGAATGAATTGCCTCCGTCCGTATCCGGCACTGCCAGCGATATATGCACGTAACTTTCCGCATATTTCACCCCATTGTTCAGCAAATTACTGATGATTTTCGTAAATGCTTCCTGATTGATATGGGCATAAAAATCCTTTTCCGGCATCTGCAAAACAAAATCCAACCCTTTCTGCTTGGCAAGGGAAGTAAAGCGTTTATGAGTTTCTTTCAAGATTTCGGTAACATTACATTCAGTAAAGTTCAGTCGGAATCCCTGTCTCTCCGTCTTGCGGAAATCAAGCAACTGATTGGTCAGGTTCAATAACCGCTCCGTATTCTGCTTCATGACGTTCAAGTCCTCGCGGGTTTCCGTATCCACCTGCTTCTTTAGTATGATATTTTCCAACGGACCTTTAATCAATGTCAACGGAGTACGTATCTCATGGGCCACATTCGTAAAAAAGTCAATCTTCGCATTATATACTTCGCGTTCCTTTTCCTGTTCGAATTTCTCCATCTGCCGACGATGCTTCCTGTTGCTGCGTCTCTTGAAATACATAACCGTATACAGGGAACAACCTATAATCAGCAAAGCATACACGATATAAGCCCAGACGGAAAGATAGAAAGGCGGAAGAATATGTACTTTCAGGGATATTCCCTCTTCATTCCATACCCCATCGCTATTAGAGACTTTCACCCGGAAAGTGTAATTGCCATACCGCAGGTTGGAGTAAGTGACGATAGGGCTCTCGCCTACCGTCAGCCAGTCTGCATCAAAACCGTCCAGCTTATACATTATCCTGCTCATTCTCGGAGCCTGGAAGTCCAGTGCCGCCACACGGAAAGAGAAAGAGTTCTGATTGGATTGAAGTACAAGTTCGTCGGAAAAGGTGATGCTCTTCTCCAACGGAGAACCCGGTTCGCCTACATACACTTCCTTGCCAAAGAGCAGAAAATCAGTAATCACGATAGACGGAAGCGACTTGTTCTCTGAAAAGTTCTTGGGATTGAAAGCCACAAAGCCGTCGATACTTCCCAGATAGATCGTACCGTCTTCCGTTTCAAAACTTGAACGATAATTGAACTGGTCGCCCAGCAAACCGTTGGAAGTGGTATATACTTTCATAGCTCCGGTGGTAGGCTGGAAACATACCAAACCATTATTGGTTGTCAGCCAGAAAAGCCCTTCTTTATCTTCCACAATCTGATAAATGACGTCGTTTGGCAATCCGTCCGCCAGATTATAACTGGTGAAGGTTTCTGTCTCCGGATGGAACAAACAGAAGCCGCCACCCTGCGTCGTAAGCCAGACCTGCCGGTGGGAATCCTCGAAGACACTCACTACCTTGTCGTAAGGAAGGCTTTTCGGATTGCTTTCATCATGCAGGTAATTCTTCCATTTCTTCTCACTCACATTATAACAGTAAGCACCGTTTGCATAAGTTGCCAGCCAAAGGTTTCCGCCGGAGTCTTCTTTGATGTCATATACAAACCGGCCGTTCAGTTCCGGAATCCGGTCAAAATCGTCGGACTGCTTATTATAACGCAGCAGGCCGAATAATGTGCCCAAATAAATATCTCCCGTCGTTGTCCGGCAAATGGAGAAAACACTATTATCTATCAACGAACGCGGCGAATCTGTTTTCCGGTATGTTTTCACAATAGCTCCCGTGCGTGTGTCCACCACTTTCACCCCTTTCGAGAAAGTGCCCACCCAAAGATGGTCGCCAATCAGGCACAATCCGTGCACGTTCGTAAAGGCATTGCTCGGCATGAAGAAAGAGAAAGTCTTGGTCTTCGGGTTAAAGCGGTTTAGGCCGCCGTCTTCCGTGCCAATCCACAAGATTCCCTGATTATCCTGGCAGAATTCACGTACCCGCTTTCCATGCAGCCCGTTTTCTGTCCCTTTCGGATAATATTTCTCAAAATTCGTATAGAAACGGGGGTAATAGTTTACGCCGCCAAAATAAGAACCAATCCAGATGCCACCTTCACGATCTTTGCACAGCGAATAAATAGCATTATCGGACAAGGAGTAAGGGTCATTGATCGAACTGCGCAAGTGAACAAATTTCCCCAGCCGGAGATTATAAATATAAAGTCCTGACTCTGCGCCGATCCACAGCTCATTGTCGGAAGCCATCAGCAGTTCACGACAAAATACAGATTCCCCGTTCTCATCTGCCAAGAGCAAATCATGCAATTTGTTTGAGGTCAGGTTCAGTTCCTTCACTCCACCTTTCAAAGAGCCGACATACAGACAGTTGTATGCCCCTTTCGCAAGACTTATCACTACATCGTTCGCATAGGTTTCTTTATTATCTATCGGAGAGCGATAAGGATGGAGCGTTTTCAAGCGGTCTTTCGAATAGAAAAGACCGTCACCGTAACAGCCTATCCAAAGGGTTCCGCTATTATCAAAGGCGAAAGTCTGCACATTAGTGGTAAGAAAAGAGAAATTCTCTAACGTATAGTTCCGAAGTTTCTCTTTTTCCAGTTCATAGCAGAAGAGACCTTGAGATTCTACCGCCACCCAGACACAACCTTGATTGTCGCCGGAGATTGCAGTCACGGTATGTTCTATTTTCGTATTTTCCGCACTCAGTTCCGTGAAATGCTCAAAGAAGTCCTTTTCCGGATAATAAATATAAAGCCCCACATCCGTGCCTACCCAGATATTTCCTTTCTCGTCTTCATAAAGCGCTGTGATGAAATTGTTGCCGATACTTCGTTGGCTACGGTCATCGTGCTTGAATTTACGGAACGACAAGCCGTCATACCGATTCAATCCATCCTTCGTACCGAACCACATAAACCCTTGCTTATCCTGCAGAATCGTATTGACTGTATTTTGGGATAACCCGTTCTGCACGCTCAGGTTTTTGAAATAATAATGCTCGTCCGCCACTTGTGCATGACAGCTTATCTGGTAGCAAATAAAACAGAATAAAAGTGTCAGTGCTTTTTTCATAACATACGTGTTTTCTATCTTCCCGTTTGAGTTACCAAATGTAGGCAAAATAACAACGGGAAGATGATAAATACGTCCCAATGAATGAAAAAATAGTCTTATTTCTCTATTCTGATACGTGCGTCAACTGCCACAACCGCCTTTTCTGTAGCCAGAAGCGGGTTTATATCCATTTCTTTAATCTCTGTCGCAAAGCGGAGCAAGGTAGAAAGACGGACTATAATTTCAGCAAATTTATCTTCATTCACCCCCTTTTGTCCACGTGTCCCCTGTATGATTTTATAAGCCCTCAGCGAATGAATCATTGAATAAGCCTCTTCATAAGAAAGCGGAGCCAATCCGGAAGAGACATCTTTCAGCACTTCCACAAAGATACCTCCCAAGCCGCACAAGACCACATGCCCGAACTTCTCCTCATACTTCGCACCAATGAAAAGTTCCGTACCTCGTAGCATTGGCTGTACCATGATTGCTTTCGCATCGGCAATTTGCATCATACGGTCAAACTCCAAAGACAAATGTTGCTCACTCTTGATATTCAACACGACCCCGCCAACATCCGATTTATGCACAGGTCCAACGACTTTTGCCACCACCGGAAATCCGCAACGACGGGCAAAAGCCACCACTTCTTCCTTATTATCCGACACAAATTCATCTACAAGCGGAATACCGGCTGCATGAAGCAAAGCCTGTACATGATGAGGCGCGATATATCCGTCATCCGGAATAGAATCAATGATCCGCCGAATTCTCGGAACATCCACTCCGAACAGTTCTATTTCAGGAACTGCCGGTTTAGGAGCATTCACAATGCGGGAAAGAGCAGTCCCTAATGTGACCTCATCCGAAAAGTTCACGTGACCTTTAGCAAGGAACGCTGCCACTTCCGCTCCGGCTGTATTGATGGAAGGAAGTATCGGGAAAATCGGCTTACTGCAAACCTGCATTTTCTCATGAAGCACATCGTACATCTCGAACATAGTGACTAGTCCCGGAGTTCCAAAAATGGCCATCACAGCATCTATATTCTTAAATTTCTCTTCACAATAGTCAATACAAAGACGCAGATGTTCCGGAGTTCCCGTAGCAAGAATATCAATCGGATTACCGACAGCAGCTCCCGGAAAGAGTTGCGCTTTCAGTTCTTCTGCCAGGTTACCTTCTAACTTCGGCACATTCAGCCCCCCCTTGCTCAACGCATCCGTCAGCATTACTCCGGGGCCTCCGGCATGAGTGATAATCGCAAAATTCTTTCCCTTCAGTTCGGGCAAGGTAAACACACAACCGACAGTAGTCAGCTCCTCACGTGAGAAACAACGTACAATTCCCGCTTTACGAAACAAAGCCTCAACAGCAGAATCCGAGCTGGCAATAGCTCCCGTATGCGAAGAAGCCGCACGGCTTCCACTTTCCGAGCTTCCCGCCTTAATCGCTGCAATCTTACACCCTTTTCTTATCAATGAAGAAGCATGGAATAATAATCGGTCCGGATTTTGGATACTTTCAATATAGAGCAATTTGATTCGTGAATCTTTTTCAGAATCGAAGTTCTCATCCATAAACTGTAATACATCCTCCACCCCAATCTGTTTGGCGTTTCCTACCGACCATACAGAGTTGAACTGCAATCCCTTAGTCACCGCGCTTTCCAAAATGAATACGGCTGTAGCACCCGAACTGGAGATAAGATCCACTCCTTTCGGACTTAAATTTGGAATTGGTTGACTGAACACACTATGGTGCCAAGTATTCATCAATCCGATGCAGTTAGGTCCTATCAACGACGCGCCATATTTGTTTACAGTTTCCAGAATACGTTCTTCCAACAATGCCCCCTCATGAGTCTCCTCACCAAAGCCGGCAGAAAGTATGATAAAAGCCCGGGTATGCTTCCGACCAGCCAATGTTTCTACAATGCCAGGACACATTGAAGCAGGAACTGCCAATACCGCAAGGTCCGTATCAGGCACGTCCTGCACATCCGCAAAGGCAGGAACTCCCTGCACTTCTGTCTCCTTCGGATTCACTGCCCGAAGCTCTCCCTGATAACCTCCGTTTATCAGATTTTTCAATATAGCGCCACCCGGCTTATGTACATTATTCGAAGCCCCTACTACAACAATACTTTCAGGGCGAAGCAACTGGGTTGTTATCATATCATACGCTGGTTTTCATTTAACTTAGGTACAAATATATTCTTTCTTATGAGAAAAAAGAAAGAAAAAGGGGAGAATTGCATATAGAAATAGGCTATGGAGAAGAAAAAAAATAAAATATCAGTTAGATTATACTAGCTTTTTGAAATATAAAAGGGCATCTTACTATTTGTACTAACCCGCCCTTCTCTAGAGATTCACACAGTAATTGTTAGGATTTAACGAATGATATCTCTCAGACTCCGGATCTACTACATACCAACATCCAATAGCTGCATCATACAAAATAATCTTGCTCTAATATGCTGATTTAGTTTAGACAACTTATATATCAGAGCAAGACTGTTTTATTAACTTTATATTACGATAAGACAGATAACATAAAATTATAATGGTATTTGTTTATAAAATTTCGAAACTAATAATATGTCATTAGTTGCAAAATCAAAATCAATCCAAATAGTTTTCTGAAAAAAATAAAAGAATCTATGCTGCACTTGGATATTATTACATTTCGCAGAAACCTTGTAAAAGCCGACCCTCATTTTCTTCTTTTCCAACAGCATTGGAATCTCATAAGCTTTTAAAAAGCCATTATATAATACCTTATCATCCAAGATAGAGGAGTTGATAACGACCTCGCCACGGATCAAGTCGTTCACGTGGATATCCTCATTCGGCTCGATCTTGGCACGAACTACGTACTGATGACCTGACTCGATCAGGCTCTGAACCTCTTCCGGAGAAAGCGTCAACGAGTTGCGCATTTGCGAACGGGTAGAGGCGTCGTATTGGAAATTGGCGATCTCCTTCCGTTTCTCCTCCAACTCGGCAGGCGTATCGAACGCTATATAAGCATGGCCATCGTTCAGCAATTGGTCGACATACTTCTTGTAGATCTCACGACGCTCGCTCTGGCGATACGGACCGTAGTTGCCGCCGAAGCTCACGCCCTCGTCGAACTTGATACCCAGCCAAGTCAAGGCCTCGATGATATAGTCTTCCGCCCCGGGAACGAAGCGTTGGGAATCCGTATCCTCGATACGGAGAATCATATCACCGCCATTCTGTTTAGCGAATAAATAG
>OMFC01000528.1_pt1 | contig 20548 bp, 20 predicted proteins | sample 1645531 | NCBI WGS metagenome assembly OMFC01 (sample SAMEA103958112, study PRJEB25191) | human gut metagenome | biome: human-associated habitat [ENVO:00009003]; feature: intestine environment [ENVO:2100002]; material: feces | place: Germany | collected 2013/2015 | reverse complement strand
CGTGGACGAGGTGATCGAGCTGGATCGCAAGAACCGCGAGGCCATGCAGCAGGCCGACAGCCTGCGCAATCAGCGCAAGGTGCTCTCCAAGGAGATCGGCGGCCTGTAGGAGCTAGACGCCCCGTGGGAGATCGCAGAAGTGGGGCTGCTGTTAAACCGGCAGGCGGTTTGGATGAACAGCCGTTGATTCCACAGGCAAGACGGGATCGTCCTGATAAGAAGAAAACAAAGAAGGACTATGAAAGGAGCAGAAGAGAAAAAGAAAGCGGCTCCCTTATGGCGCGGTCTTTGAACCAGAACAAAAAGAAAAAACACGTGGCAGAAAAGAAAGCAACTGTATATCCGACAGAAATTGAAGTGCCGGAAAGCATTACTGTTAAAGAACTGGCGGAAAAATTAGGGCGTGAAGTTTCTGAAATTATTAAATACCTTATGCTTTCTGGTGTTATGGTAACAATTAACCAGAATCTGGATCATGAAACGGTAGAAATCATTGCGGAAGAATTCGGCGCAAAGATCATTGAAGCGGAAGCTCCGGCAGAGTTGGCCGAATATGTACCGGAAGCAGATGATGAAAGATTTTTGAAACCGCGTCCGGCAGTAGTTACTATTATGGGACACGTTGATCATGGCAAAACAACTTTGCTTGACGCGCTGCGCTCTACGAATGTGGCTATGCATGAAGCCGGCGGTATCACACAGCGTATCGGTGCCTACCAGATCCGTTATAAAAATCATAAGATTACATTTCTTGATACTCCGGGACATGAGGCATTTACAGCAATGCGCTCCCGCGGCGCACAGCTGACGGATATCGCTGTCCTGATCGTAGCGGCTGACGACGGCGTTATGCCGCAAACCGTGGAAGCAATCCATCATGCGAAGAATGCAGGGGTGCCGATTATGGTAGCCATTAATAAGATTGATAAACCCGGCGCAAATCCTGAACGTATTAAGGAAGAGCTTTCCCATGAAGGACTTCTTTGTGAAGAATGGGGTGGGGATATCATTATGGTTCCTATTTCCGCAAAGAAAAAAGAAGGATTGGATGAATTGCTTGAAAACATACTGCTCGTAGCTGAAATGCAGGAGTTGAAAGCGAATCCGAATCGTGAGGCTTACGGTATCGTCGTTGAAGCCCAATTGGATAAAAACAGAGGGCCGGTCATGAGCGTTCTTGTACAAAATGGTACGCTCCATGTGGGTGACGGCATTTTAGCAGGCAAAAGTTGGGGACGTGTACGTGCCATGACTAATGAGACCGGACGTAAAATGAAAAGCGCTGAACCGTCCGCTCCTGTAGAAATTCTCGGCATGGACAGCGTTCCGGAAGCAGGCGAACATTTCTATGTTATGGATGCAAGCCGTGCAAGAAACATTGCGGAACTTCACGCTTCCCGGGCTAAAGAGGAAGAGCAGAGAAGTGTACAGAAGGTAACTCTTGATAATATCTTTGAAAAAATTAAAGAAGGCGAAATGAAACAACTGGATATCATTGTTAAAGCGGATGTCCAAGGATCTGTGGAAGCGTTGGTCCAGTCTTTCATGGGTATTAAGAGTGATGAGGTCCGGATAGCTGTCGTCCACTCTGGAGTCGGCGGGATTACTGAATCTGATGTCATGCTGGCATCGGCTTCCAATGCATTAATTATCGGATTCAACGTACGTCCTGATGCGAATGCGAGGGCGCTGGCAGAAAAAGATGGTGTGGATATCAGGTTGTATCGTGTTATCTATGATGCAATTGATGATGTAAAATCTGCCATGGCAGGGCTGCTTGCTCCGACAGTCAAGGAGATCCTTTTGGGACATGCGGAAGTCCGGCAGGTTATCCATACCCCGAAAGTCATTGTCGCGGGTTGTTATGTGCAGGATGGAAAGATAACCAGCAACAGCATGATTCGTATTGTCCGTGATGGAATTGTTGTCCATGAAGGGAAGATTGGTTCTCTCCGCCGCTTTAAGGATGACGTGAAAGAGGTTACGGAAGGATTTGAGTGCGGTATTGCCATTGAATCCTACAGAGATGTAAAGGAAGGCGATCAGCTGGAAGCCTTCAGGCTGGAAGAAGAGGTTGCTGAATTATAAACAGATAAAAGCGGCGTGGATTTCTTGCGCCGCTTTCTTTTCACTTATGCGAGGTAAATATGTCGGAATTAAGGGTAAGGAAAATGCAGGAGTTTATCAAGCAGGAAGTAGGGAATATGCTCCTCCGCGAACTGAAAGATCCAAGGCTCGGTTTTGTTACTGTGACGGGAGTCAAACTAACGGGAGACCTTCGGGAAGCTACTGTTTATGTAAGCCTTTTTGGACAAGAAGAAGAGAGAAAAGAATCTCTCATGGTTTTGAATAAATCAAAAGGTTTCATTCGAAAAGAATTGGGAACCCGTCTGAAAGTGTATTATACTCCTGAAATTTCTTTTGAAGAAGATAAGTCTCTTGATTATGGAATGCATATTGAAGGACTTCTGAAAAAGATCCACGAGGAGGATGGCAATGGGAATTAAGATTGGACAGGCAAAAGAAATAGAAATGGAAGAAGCCGTTGCTTTCCTGCGTGAGCATGATCATTTCCTTTTGGCAGGGCATGAACATCCTGACGGAGATGATGTGGGTTCGCTTTGTGCCCTTTACAATGTTCTTGTATCCATGGGGAAAACTGCGGATATGATTTTGCCTGATCCCGTTCCGTCGGCTTTTACTCTTGTGAAGTCGTCAGCAAAGGTATTAATGGAAATACCTGAAGGCGGCAAATATGATGCTATGGTTTTTATGGATCTGGCGAATATTTCCCGTGGCGGAGATTTTAATTTTCCCGATGTGCCAAGTTTATGTATTGACCATCATCAGACAAATGAAAAGTATACTGACTATTTATATTTAAAATACAAGTATGCAGCGACAGCAGAAATGCTTGCGGAAATGTTTTTTGCTATGGGTTTGAAGCTGGATAGGGATACCTGTAATGCACTTTATATGGGGATCGGAACGGACAGCGGATTTTTCAAATTCAGCTGTACTTCTGAACATACGCTCCTTATGGCAAGCCGTCTGGTAAAAATGGGAGCAGATCCGTCCTATATTTCCAATAAACTTGATGAAAAAACAGAAGAAGCGATGAAGTGTTACAAACTTGTTGCCGATACCGTCCATTCATATAAGGACGGAAAGATTGTTGTCGCTTATATGAATAAAGAGGCTATGGCGCTGGATGGAGAAAATTCTGATTATTACGCCTCTATTCCCCGCTGCATTAAGGGTGCGGAGATTGCGGCACTTTTTAAATATAAAGAGCAGGACGAATACCGCGTTTCGCTGCGCTCTTTAAATTATGCGAATGTGGCAGATCTGGCAGCTGAATTTGGCGGCGGCGGACATTGGAAAGCATCAGGGTGTACGATGAACGGAACACTTTCTGACTGCGAGAGAGTATTCGTAGAAAAAGCGGAGAAATACCTCTGATGGATGGTGTTCTTAATGTATTGAAACCTGCAGGAATGACTTCGTTTGATGTCATTGCTTGTCTGCGCCGCATTTATGGACAGAAAAAGATTGGTCACGGCGGAACACTGGATCCTATGGCAGCAGGCGTGCTTCCTGTATTTCTGGGACGCTCAGCCCGATTGATTGAATATGCGCCTATACATAGAAAAACATATGAAGCAGAATTCGTCATGGGGCTGGCGACGGATACTGAGGATATGACAGGAAGGATTATAAAAACAGGCAAAGTCTGCTCTGATATCTCATTATGGGAAAGGGTGGCGTCGAAATTTACAGGCATTATAGAGCAAATACCATCTTCTTACTCTGCCATAATGGTGGATGGAAAACGGGCGTACCAGTTGGCAAGGAATGGTAAACAGGTGATATTGCCTTCCCGCAAGGTGGAAGTATATCATTTACAGATACGGGAGATTCAATCGCCTTACATTCGTCTTTCAGTGACCTGTTCCGCAGGTACTTATGTAAGGGCACTGGGACGTGATTTAGGAAATAAGATGGGGGTGCCTCTTGCCATGTCCTTTCTTCTTCGGACGAAAATGGGGGTGTTTTCTATTGGACAGGCGAAAACGTTGGAAGAAATAGAAAGAAATCCTAAAGACTGCCTTATGACGGATATAAGTCTGCTCTTATCCAATCTGGAGAATGTATCGCTTTCGGAAGACGCAGCAAAAGATTTTCTTCAGGGGAAAAGGCTGCGTACTGCTTTGCCGGATATGGAAGTTACTGCGGTATTTCAAGGAGAACGGTTTTTAGGGACAGCATTTATAGAAAATGGTGTATTACATCCAAAGAAAGTGTTTTCGTGAGAGACTATGAATATTATTAAAACATTGGATCAACTGCCTGAAAAACGGCCGGTAGTACTGGCTTTTGGTTTTTTTGACGGTGTCCACCGCGGACATCAGGCGGTATTGCAGGCGTGTCTGCAGTTGGCAAGAGAGAAAAAAGCGATGCCTGCGGCTGTCACTTTTTACCCCCACCCATTGACTGTATTATTACCTTCTGCGTCTATACAGCTTCTTCTATCAGAAAGCGAGAAAGAGGAATTGTTTAAGCAGATGGGATTTGAGACAACTGTGGTCATCAGTCCGACGGAAGAATTTCTCGGACAAAGCGCAGGGAGATTTTTACAATCACTTTCAAGAATTACTTCACTTTGCGGAATCGTAACGGGAGAAAATTTCACTTTCGGGAAAAATGCTGAAGGGAATGCGGAACTGCTGAATTCCTATTTTCTCGATAAAGGTGTATTTATTCAAATTGTTAAATTGGAAAAGGCGGAAGGCGGCGTGATTTCCAGTACGCGGATCCGGAAGTGTATCTTGCAGGGGGATGTAAAGAAAGCGGGATATTTTCTTGGCCGGCCATACCGTATTTGTGGCGATATAATTCATGGATTCCGACGGGGAACCGAGGCGCTCGGATTTCCTACGGCAAATTTAAAGCCGGATAAGGAAAGAGCGGTTCCCGGGGACGGTGTGTATGCGACAAGGGCTTTTATTAGAGGGAGACAATATCCTTCTGTAACAAACGTGGGAACCAATCCGACTTTTGGAAACAAAGAAAGATCCATAGAAACATTTATATTCTCCTTTGATGAAAAGATTTATGATGCTCCTTTTGCATTGGAATGGATTGAGAAGATTCGCGAAGAAAAGAAGTTTCCTGATATAGAGGCACTGCGCAGGCAGATTGAAGAAGATATAAAGAGAGCCAAACAGATTTTAGAAGTATAGCCGGAAGCATGGGGACAAGTGTTCTTATGCTTTTATTTTGGCTCTCATGCATATTTGAATTGACACTATAATATAAGAGACTTACAATACATGTATTCATAATGTATTTTCATGAACTTCGTTTGAAGATATTTTATGAGGAAAGCATTTCGATGAATGATGCGTGAAGTAAAGGAGAGATGTACTATGGCGATTCATTTTTCTGAAGTACTTGGCAAGATGAAAGGCTCGGACCTTGGTCCGTTGCTGGCATTGACAGCCCAGCCGGATATTATTTCTTTTGCGGGCGGGCTTCCTGCACCTATAACGTTTCCCCTGAAGGAACTGGAAGAGGTGGCAGTTAAAGTCAGACAGGAAGACGGAGCCGGTGCTATGCAGTATGGTCCGTCTTTAGGATTTATGGGGCTTCGTGAAGCTATTGCCGCCCGCATGAACCGTATGTATGTTCCCATGGGTATGACGGAAATTTCCGCAAAGAATATCATGATTGTTACAGGATCCCAACAGGGATTAGATATTACCGGCCGCGTATTCCTTGATAAGGATGACGTTGTTCTTATTGAGAGCCCTTCTTATCTTGGTGCTATCGGGGCATTTGCATTGGAGCAGCCTAAATTCGTGGAAGTTCCTACTGATGGGGAAGGAATGATTCCAGAAGAATTGGAAAAGCTTATCCAAACGACGGAAAGAGTAAAATTTATTTATGTAATTCCCAATTATCAGAATCCTACGGGTATTTGCTGGTCATTGGAACGTCGACGGAAATTGATGGAACTGGCAACAAAGTATGAGATTCCTGTATTTGAAGATAATCCTTATGGTGATCTTCGCTTTGAAGGAGAAGAAATTGAGCCTTTAATTTCTATGGATCCAAAGCATTTAGTTATGTATTCCGGTACTTTTTCAAAAACGCTGGCACCGGGAATGCGTTTAGCATGGATGGTCTGCAATGATGATATCCTTGCTAAAATGGATCTGGTTAAAGGATCCACCGACCTTCATACACCTTCCGTTACACAGCGTGAAGTGGCACTCTACATGCAGAATTATGACTTTGAAAGACATGTCGAGGAAAATTGCAGATTATACGCTCATCGACGTGATGTCATGTGTGACGCAATAAAAAAACATTTCCCTGCTGATGTAAAGTGTACCTATCCCCATGGAGGTCTGTTCCTTTGGGTAGAATTACCGGACGGCTGTGATGCGCGGGACCTCTTCGCGGAGGCAATCAAAAGAAAAGTAGCTTATGTGCCGGGAGACAGTTTCTTCCCTGCCTCCGGCAAAAGGAATTATTTCCGGCTGAATTTCTCTTACAATGATGACGAAAAAACTGTCGAAGGCATCAGGCGTCTTGCAGAAGCGTTGAAATCTTATCTGACTGTGAAATAAACAATAAAAATAACACTATAAAAATCCATGCAATTGACAGCATGGATTTTTATAGTACAGAGTTTAGTAGCCTTTCGTCTTATTTATTTCATTAGTAAGTTTTTCGCCTTTAGAGAAAGCGATAAAATTATTTTTCAGTAATTCAAGCACATGGTTCCATGAGTCCGGCGTGAAAGAAGCAGAATGCGGACTGATGATAACATTTTCCATGGACCAGAAAGGATGGTTTTCCGGCAGCGGTTCTTTTTCAAATACGTCTAGCGCAGCGCCGGCAATACGATGTTCCGAAAGCGCTTCCACCAGCGCGTTTTCATTTACTACGGAAGCTCTTGCGATATTGATGAAGAAAGAAGTTTTTTTCATCAGAGAAAATTCTTTTTTTCCGAAGAACTCATTTGTTTCGGGGGTGGAAGGCAAAGCAGCAATGGTGATGTCTGCCTTCGGGAGAACGTCTTTTATCTGATCTGCCGTGTAGACTTGGTCGGTGAAAGGGTCATCAGATATATGTTTTTTTACAGCAAGTATTTTTGTGTTGAAACCTTTTATCCGTTGGGCGATTGCTTTCCCGATGCTGCCATAACCAATGATGGCAACAGTCTTTTGGTAAAGGGAATCCGTTTTCGGCCGTTTCCAAATTTTTTGATCTTGTTGGCGGATCATGATGGGAAGGCAGCGTACCAGACTCAAGAGAAGCGCTAATGTATGATCGGCAACAGCGTGGTCATGGATGCCGTGAGAGTTTGTCAGTATAATGGGCCTTTTTAACATATCTTTTGTAAGAAGGTGTTCTACACCATCTGACAGAGAATGAATCCAGCGAACATGGGGTGATGCTTCCAGAAAAGGCTGCACATTTTGAAATCCCCACATGGCGATCGCATCGGCATCCGATACATGAGAGAGTGCGTCACAGGGAGATGGGTATGACTCTATAACGGATCCGGGAACGGCATTCCGAAATTCTGTCAATTTTTCTTCTGAAATTTTATTAAGAATCACAAGTTTCATAGAAGCACATCCTTTCTGTAATTGATTATATCATTTTCCTGAAAGGGGTTTATGAATAGAGATAGTTTGATTATAATTAAGGAAATAAATTCACGATGGAGATAAAATGGCAGAGAGAAAAAGAACATTGAAAAGAACATCTTTTACAGGGAAACGAAAAGTTGTCCGCCGAAGAAAGAAGAGTAGAGGGCATTCCCTGCTACTTTTACTGTTTTTCTTAGTTGTCATATCGGTGGCATCTTGCACGGTGGCACATCCTTTTTCTGATGAAAAAGAAACAATGGTTTCGGTGAATACTGCGATCCATCATCTTTTTGGCGAGGAGTCTTCTGAAAGAGATGGAAAAGGGAAAAGCGGCGGCAGAGTGGAAGAGGTGAAGAAAGAGCCACAGTCCATTATCAAAGAGTTCATGAATAGACTTAAAGGCGGGGAAAATAAAGGAAACAACGGCGATGGAAATAACATCCTTACAAAGCGTGAGGAAAAGAACCCTTCTGATACGCGACTAAAGGCATCTGCAGCGAAGCAGAGAGAACCGGCGGAGAAAAAAGCGGGAGGAAACTCCTCGTCGGTGACCGGCCGTTTAGCGGTAGTTATAGATGATGCAGGACTTGATTTGGAATCACAGCGGATATATGAAGAGATTGGAGTCCCTTTGACGCTTGCCGTTATGCCGAATAAAATGTACACATCAGAAGCGGCAGCGGAATGGTCCCGTTATGGAATGCCTGTTATTCTTCATCAGCCCATGGAGCCGGTTTCAGGTTCGGGCATGGAAGAAAAGACCATATTAACATCCATGAGTGATGAAGCGATACGATATATGCTGAAAGAATCGCTTGAACAAATACCGCAGGCGGTGGGAATCAATAATCATCAAGGCTCAAGAGCCACCACTGATGCCAGGGTCATGCGTGTTGTAATGAATGAACTTTCACACAGAGGGCTGTTCTTTTTTGACAGCCGTACCAATACCACGACTGCGGCTGACAGCGCGGCAGCCTCATATGGCGTTCCCTATGCAAGGAATGATTTATTTGTGGATAATTCTGCCGATGAAGGTGAAATCCGGGTGATGATACAGGAAGGGGCCAATCGGGCAAAAGTCCGCGGCAGCTATATTATCATTGGGCATTGCCGCCCTCATACGGCAGCGGCATTTCGCGATATTGTCCCACAGCTTCAGGCGCAGGGAATCGAATTTGTTTATGTATCGTCTTTGTTAAGGTGGTAAGATGGAAAAAAACAAAGTAGTTATTATTTCCGGCGGTACATCGGGAATCGGATTGGCTACGGCAAAAATCCTTGCGTCAGAAGGGTGGAAAACAATTCTGCTCGGTCGAGACATGAGTAAGGGGCGCGGGGCGCAGGAAGAAGCTCAAGGCAGCATCTTTATTCCCTGTGATGTGACAAATACAAGGATAGTGAAAAATGCAATTGAAAAGGCTGCATCCTTTGGAGAAATCAGAGGCGTCGTGTCCTGTGCCGGTATTTATACGGAAGGTCTTTTGGATAATGTAACAGACGAAGAAATGCAGAAATTCTTTGAAGTAAACATTTTCGGTACAATAAAATTACTCCGCGCGGCTGTCCCGTTCTTACGTATGCATGGAGGGAGCATTGTAACGGTGGCTTCCGATGCTGCCATTCAGGGAAATGTACAGTGCAGCTTGTACAGCGCGACGAAAGGGGCGGTTACCGCTTTTACCCGTTCGTTGGCGCTTGAATTGGCAGTGGATAACGTGCGGGCCAATGTGGTTTGTCCCGGAGACGTGGCGACGCCTCTTTTGGAAAAGCAGCTTCAAACTTACGGCGGTTCGATAAATGAAATGAAAAATTGGTATCCTCTTATGCGAATTGCCGATGCGGAAGAAATAGGGCAGGTGATTGCCTTCCTTATTTCCGAAAAGTCTTCTTATATGACAGGTGCGGTTATTCCTGTCGATGGAGGATTGACGGACTGGTAAGTATGATTTTGTTCTGATAAAGGATATAATGGTCATAGATAAGGAAATGTTGATTTAGTATAATTAAGCCGTAAGCGGCATAAATGTAATCGGCTGAGCCGAAAAGACAGGAGGGCATGATGAACGGAGACAAAAGTGTGGAAGAAATAAAAAAAACAGCAGTCGGTGCTGCGAAGGAGGCTGTGCAAGAGGTGAAAGAATCTGTTGAGGCCACAGCGGAAGATATGGAGAATGTGCCCGAAGTTCACCTTGAAACACCGGAAGCTGATGTGGAAGTTACCTTTATTGATGATCGTGATAAAGAAGCGGAAGGTTTGATTCACTGGGCGGCTGCCCGCGCAGGCGTGATCGTGGCGGCTCCACTTTTGGGGACGGTGTCTCTTATTGCCAATGAAGTATACATGATTTCTAAAATTGGAAGCGTTTATGGAGTAGATGTTCCGCAGAAAGCGGTTCTTTCCTTTATCGGTTCTTTAGGGGCAACCGTTGTCGGCACAACCGTTGCTACACTTTTACCGATTCCGTTTATCCAGATTCCCATCGGGATTTCCGTAACTTATGGATTGGGAAAAGCGGCCGTCCGTTGGATTAAAGACGGAATGCCTGATGATACGAGACCCTATAAGGCGGTCTTTGAAGAGGGACGAGCGGAGGGTAATACGCTGGTTGGAGAAATTAAAGAAAATCCTGAAAAGGATATTCCCCTTGGCGATGAAAAGAGAGATTTTACGAAAGAAATTAAAAAGACAGTTGACGATGTATATCCTGAAAAAGCGCATGAAGCTGTGGATAAACTGGCAGACCAGCTGGTAGATACGTTTAACCTTCTGGGTGAACAGCTTGTTACAGCCTTGAAAAAAGCAGGGATGACTGATGAACAGATTGAAAAAGCAAAATACACTACTATTGGCGCAGCAGAAATAGCAAAGGAAACAGCCGAAAAGACAGCAAAAAATTTGCGTGCTGTTGCCAGAGTGAAGTCAAGAAAACTTCAGGAAGAGGCACGGCAAAAAGCTTCTGAGATGAAAGAGCAGGCAAAAGAACAGATGGAGGAATTGCAGAAGAAAAAAGAAGAGATGAGGCGCCAATCGGAAATTCGGGCTGAACAGGCCAAACTGAAATCGGAAAAACTGAAAGCCCAAGCGAGAATCCAGATGCAGGAAGCAAAAGTCCAGGCAGATAAATTGAAGGAACAAGTTCGTACCCAAGCTGAAATTGCTCAGGATAAAGCAAATGAATTGAAAGAGAAGGTGAATGCGAGGGCAGACGATTACAGAAGAAATGTTTCTGCTGCTGCCAACCGTGCCAAAGCCGATATTCTGGGGTATGTGGATGATTTTCGTACGAAAACGGAAGAACGGGCCGCTCAAATTCGGGCAAAAGATCGTAATGCAAAGGGAGGGGCTATTGAAGGCAGTGAATTTTCTCAGGAAACTGTTGGGAAATCTTCTGAAAAGACAAAAAAATAAAGGATTTAAACCAGCACCTGATATTACGGGATTGAATAAAGAACATCATAGAGATGTCGTATGGCGCCCTGTAAGCCCCTGGAGTAAAAGGCGGTGGCGGTTCAAACGTACAAACCATCCATGGTTCAAAAAACGATAAATGAAAAATCCGCCTGCAGCTTGATATATAGATGTCAAACTGCAGGCGGATTTTATGTGGAAATGTAAAATCGGAATACAAGGCCCCGGTACATATTGATTTTTTTTAAAGATGCTTCATGAAACTTAATTATCCTATTTTCAGATTATGGAAGACTACATTTAAAAATGCGGAAACTACATCGGGATCGAAAAGGATTCCGGATCCGCTGAAGATGGCACGGGAAACTTCCGGTCGGTCTTTATGTTTAAAAAGTTGGGCGAAGAAAAAATAACATCGTCATAGTAAGAGGCCAGCGCAATAATTCTGGCCCCCAAAGGAATATTGATCTTTTTCAGGTGTTTCGGATATCCTGTGCCATCCCAACGTTCATGGTGGAAACGAATAAGAGGAATGAGATCCTCCATGCCGGGACAGGACTCCAGTATGTTAGCTCCTAAGTCAGGATGTCTTTTATAGACCTGGATGTCTCTTTTGGAGACATAGGGGTAATTGGTCAGCACATGGTTGGGTACACAGATGAGACCGATGTCATGAAGCAGGCCGGCATTGCGGATAAGCGTGATTTCATTGGCAGTAAGGCGCATGTAAATGGCAGTAGCTGCTGCTAAATTGGAGACACGCTGAGAGTGCTCATACAGAGAAACTGATTTTATGCGCATCAAAAATAAGAGATGATTGATGACCATATTCAGCTTATTTTTATCGTCGATGCTTAGTTCAGCAGACTGGAATATCGAAGTGGGGTACATAGAAAACCTTAATCATAAAAATAAGAAAGAGAGCCGTAGGTGTTTTTCCGGTTTAAACCGAAAAGAATTTATCTTTCATGCCGCTTCATCCAAGCGGTCATGTAAGTGCAGTCAGAACGAACTGTATACCGATTTTTGACAGCCCAGCTATAGGCGGCTTCGGCAAGCTGGGCGGCTAAACCCTTTCCGGATAATGCGGCGGGAACGATGGTATGAAGTACAGTAAAGACATGACCTGTTAAATCATATTCAAGGCAGGAGAGGCCTTTCAGTGATTCGATTTTAAATTTGTGGTTCTTAATATCATGTGTAACCATAGTGACATTTCTCCCCTGGGTAGACAGATTTTATTTTACAGGAAAATAAGGATATGTCAAAGTTTCATTGAAAGAAAGACAGCATTTGTTTCCCTGGTAAGAAAGACGAATTTTCCTGAGAGAACCAGCCTTAAAAATGCGTAAAGAATATAGGCGGGAACACCATTTTCTCTTATTGTTTAAGATTAGCTTATGCTATAATTCATTATATGATGTCAGAAGAAATTATACATCCAAGTAAAAATCTATACTGTTATAAAAATATTTCGATAGAAAACATAAGTTCTGTTTTGTGGAGGTTGTCTTGGGGACATTTAAAATTACCTATCTTCACCATAGCGGGTTCATCTGTGAGCTGGAAGACTGTATTCTTGTTTTTGATTACTACATGGATCCTGAAGGAAAGTTGGATGACCTTTGTGAGGTCTCATCAAAACCGCTGTATTTTTTTGTGAGTCATTTTCATGCGGATCACTTTAATCCTGAGATTAATCGGTTCGAAAGCCGGGCAGAAGGATATTTCATCCATCGTGACTGCACACTGACGCTTAGAAATCATGAGATGCTCCACTGCATGGAAGTGGGAGATTTTATGGTGACAAAATATTTTCGAATCAAGATGTTCGGATCCACTGATGCGGGGGGATCATTTTTAATTAATCATCCGAAAGCTTCTGTTTTCCACGCAGGTGATTTGAACTGGTGGCACTGGGCCGGGGAAGGAGATTCTGATAATCTGGCAGCACGCGATGAGTATTTTAAAGAATTGGAGCGGATTCCCCGGGTATCCATGAATATCGTGTTTTTCCCGGTGGACGCCCGACAGGAGGTGGCAAGAGAATGGGGAGTCAAAGCATTTTTGGAGAAATTCGATGTGAGTACAGCATTGGTACCAATGCATGCATTTGGAATCCGTTGGTCGCCGTCTTACGAATTCCGCTGGCGATTTCCCGATATTCCCTTATGGATACCGAAGGCGGAGGGCGATGTTTATGTGGGAGAAGTAAAATGACTTATACATGGATTTATATTATGCTGCTCATGTTTGCAGGAAGTTTTATCTTACAGATGGTACCACTCTTATTTTATTTTGAAGCGGTTATTGCTGTGAACCTGCTGATTTTAGCGGCTTCCTGGTTTATACTTCGGCATGACCGGTTTTCAGATTTCCGGTCTAATATACTTTTTATGGCAGGGCTTACGATAATTAATATTCTGACAGACTTGGGCATACTCACTCATTCTATGTCGTGGGTTGCTTTTGGTGCCCTTCTTATCTGGTCGATGACCGGTGGAGGCAGGAGCCATTCATGAAAAAGGGAAAACGGAAATTTGGGGTATAGGCAAGTGGCTTGTCTGCATTTTATTGAGGATAAACCGAAAATATAGTTTTGAAATATTCGTATTTATCGGATTTTTGGGAGTTTTCCATCTTGACAATAAATTGCAAAGATTCTAAAATTGAATTAGTCAATCGAAAGATTGTACTTTTTTAGTGTTTATTTCCAATTGAAACTAAAATATATAAAGAAAAGAGGTGAAAAAATTGGAGAAAGATGAAATCTTATTGTACGTTATCATAGCAGGGATTATTGCAGCTGTAATTGGTGCTGGTATAGGATACTTACTCCGCAGACGTATTGCCGAAGCAAGGATCGGTTCTGCTGAAGAAAAAGCTGCACAGCTTGTTGCGTCGGCAGAAAAAGAAAGAGAAAATGCTTTGCGTGAAGCGGAGACGCTGAAAAAAGAAACGATTGTACAAACCAGAGAAGAACTTCATAAACTCCGTGAAGAGGTAGAACAGGAGCATAAGGGGCGCCGCGATGAATTGCAGCGTTATGAGCAGCGTCTGGTTCAGAAGGAAAGTAATTTGGACGCAAGAAGCAGTAATCTGGAACAGCGGGAAAGTGTGTTGGCAAAGAAGGAAACCCAGCTGAAGGCACAGAAAGAAAAAGTGGATAATTTATGTGTTATGCAGCAGACGAAGCTGGAAGAAATTTCACATCTTACCCGTGATCAGGCGAAAGAAATGATTCTTGCCCGCGTTAATGATGAGTTGGCACATGAAAAGGCGGTCCGTATCAGGGCGGCAGAAGAAGAAATCAAGCTGACTTCTGATAACAAAGCGCGTGAAATCATAGCAGCTGCTATTCAAAGAAACGCTGCTGATACAGTTTCTGAAACAACGGTTTCGGTAGTTTCCCTGCCGAATGAAGAAATGAAGGGCCGTATTATCGGACGTGAAGGGCGGAATATACGCGCAATTGAAACATTGACCGGTGTTGATTTGATTATTGATGATACACCTGAAGCGGTTATTCTGTCCTGTTTCGATCCGATTCGCCGTGAAATTGCCAGATTGTCCCTGGAAAGTCTTGTGAAAGATGGACGAATCCATCCTGCAAGAATTGAGGAAGTTGTGGCAAAGACAAAGAAAGAAGTGGATAAAGCGATTCGTGAGGCCGGTGAAGAAGCGGTACTCCAGTGTGGAATTAGCGGCATGCATCCTGATCTGATTAAGATACTGGGGCGTTTGAAATATAGAACGAGTTATGGACAAAACGTTCTCCAGCACTGTATCGATACTTCCTACTTTGCAGGTATTCTTGCGGCGGAAGTCGGTGCAGACGCGGATATGGCAAAACGGGCTGGCTTGCTCCATGATATTGGTAAAGCGGTAGATCGTGAACAGGAAGGCACCCATGTGGAACTTGGCGTGGAACTGGCGCAGAAATACCATGAACCGATGCAGGTCATCAATGCTATTGCATCACATCATGGCGACACGGAAGCCGTATGCGTAGAGGCGGTTTCTGCGGCTAGACCGGGTGCCAGGAGGGAGACGCTTGAAAATTATATCAAGAGACTAACGAAATTGGAAGATATTGCGCGTTCATATCCGGGGGTATCCAGTTGTTATGCTATCCAGGCAGGCCGTGAAATCAGAGTCATTGTAAAGCCTGAAAAGGTTAATGAAGACCAGGCTGTGATTCTTTCTCATGATATTGCCCAGCAAATTGAGAAGGAGCTGCAGTATCCGGGGCAGGTGAAGGTAGTTATTATTCGAGAAACACGGGCTATCGATTTTGCAAAATAAGATAAAAGGGAGTCCTTTTCGGGGATTCTCTTTTTTGTGCTTTTGGAACGGGGAAAACCATTTATGATATAATGAAAAACACTGTAAAATATTTTTTGAATATTGTGAGGTCATAAATATGGACAGAGAAGAACTGGACAGACAATTAAAAGAACAGGGGAAAAATATAGAATTGCAGACGGATAAGTTCTCTTCAGGGCGGAAAAAACTGGCGGCCGCGGCAGTGGTTCTTTTGATTACCAGTTTCATAGGGGGATGTTTCTTCGGTGATATTATTCCGGGAAACAAGCAGGGAAACAAAGCGGAATCTTCTTATTCCTTTCCACAGACAGAACAGAAAAAAGTGGAGGAGCTGCCGGCAATCAGAAATACGGCTGTTGTACAGGCGGTCAAAGAAGTTGGTCCGGCTGTCGTTGGGATCACGACGCGGGTTTATGATAAAGATATTTTTAACCGCCGTGTGGCGGTGGGGCAGAGTGTCGGCTCCGGTGTTATTTTTGATAAGAAGGGATATATTGTTACGAATAATCATGTCGTGTCAGGCAGCAAAGAAGTTAATGTTTCTCTTTCCAATGGGCAGACTGTCCCCGGCAAAGTAGTGGGAACCGATGCGTCTACTGATTTGGCGGTGGTAAAAATTGATAGCAGCGATAGCTTACCTGTGGCGGTCCTTGGTGATTCTGACGCACTTCAGATAGGGGAAACTGCGATTGCTATAGGGAATCCCCTCGGTCTTGAATTTCAAGGGACAGTTACGGTTGGTGTTATCAGTGCATTAAACAGGTCGCTTGACGATATTGATCAGCGTTTTAAATTAATTCAGACTGATGCGGCCATCAATCCGGGGAATTCCGGTGGTGCTCTTGTGACGGCAGATGGGAAAGTCGTAGGAATTAACAGTGCGAAAATATCCAAGGAAGGCATTGAGGGAATGGGGTTTTCCATTCCTATTAATCAGGCGAAGGGAATTATTGAACAGCTTATTGCCAATGGCAAGGTGGTCAGAGCATATTTGGGAGTTTATGCGGCGGATAAGGATATTGCAGCCCGCTATGGATATCAATGGGATCATGACTCGGGAGTTCTTGTCATGAAAGTGGCGAAGAACAGTCCCCTGAGTTTGACTGATGTCCATATAGGGGATTATATTTTATCTATTGATGGCAAAACGGTCAATACCGTAAAAGAAATGAGGGAAATTATTGATGCTCATAGACCTGGAGACAAGATTTCCCTGGTGTATGAACATAATGGCAGAAGCGAAACAACGGAAATTCTTTTGTCATCGGTATCTGAAAGTGATCAGTAATGAGATTCTCGATCCGGGCTATTGGAAAGATAAAAGAGAAATGGATGCGGGAGGGTATTGAAGAATACTCTAAACGTCTGAAGCCCGTGGCAAAAGTGGATGTTTTAGAGAGTGATGAAGAAAAGATGCCGGAAAATCCTTCTGCGGCTGTAAAGGGAAAGGTGCTGGAAAAAGAGGGAGAAAAGCTTCTGAGATCAATTCAAGACTCAGGTTGTGTGGTGCTGCTGGACATGAATGGGAAGAAAGTTTCTTCTGAAGAATTGGCCGCATGGATCGCGCAAAAGACCATCATGGGTACGAGCCATTTTTATTTCATAATTGGTGGTCCCTATGGTAATGGGAAAAATATCCAAGCGCGTGCTGATCTTAAGTTATCAATGGGGCCGATGACTTTTACACATCAGATGGCGAGATTGATACTGTTTGAACAGCTTTATCGTGCTGTAAAAATTAATCATCATGAGCCATACCATTTGTAAAAAAATTTAAAGTTTATTTGCGGAGTTTGATAAAATTGTTTAAGATATAAAAAGAAGGTTTTTCTTCTATACAAATTCAAATTATGTCAGGAGGGATAATCATGGGGGAAAAAATAATCAAAGCGAAAGATTTTATGACCAAGTATGTGTTTAGCATTCCACCTGACGTAACTGTTCATGAATTGGTAAAATTATTTGTTACTCACCCGGTGAGTGCTGTTCCTGTGGTTGGTGACGACAATGAGTTGCTGGGAATTGTTTCAGAAGGTGATCTTCTTTATAAAAAAGTGAAACCTAAGGTGCCGGCATATTTGGACATTTTAGGTGCAAATATCTATTATTGCGGATTCGGCAGGTATGAAAGATCTTTCAGAAAGCTTTTGGCGACACAGGCTGCGGATTTGATGACAAAGGATGTTCGCTGTGTGACACCGGAAACAGATATGGAAACAATCATGAACCTTATGATTGACGAACATTTGAAAACAGTACCGGTTGTCGAAAAGCCCAACCGGCTTGTAGGAATTATTACACGGCATGATATACTGGGTGCTATTGCGGCAACTGAATTGGAAGAAAAGATGGCAGAAAACCATAAAAGTACAGAAGAATAGGGAGTGATAAAGGGCGGTATGGTGGCTGCCCTTTATTTTTCTTTTATGATGAAAGCCGATTTATCAGGTTCCTTGAAAAGATTTTTGAATTTTGCTATGATACGAATGATTTTTACCTTATAATAAAATCGAAATAATAAAATCGAAGTAAACCATGGCTTTTTATAAATGATGGAGTGATTTTTTTGGAAAAATTGATTATTCATGGAGGACATTCTCTGCGCGGCACTGTGCGTGTATCCAGTGCTAAAAATGCGATTTTGCCTATTATCGTGGCGACATTACTTCCTGTTACACCGGCGACTATTGTAGATGCCCCTCATTTGGATGATGTTTCCACGATTTGCAGCGTCCTTGAATCTTTGGGTGTGAAAGTAACTCATGGAGAGGGGCGTATTACATTTGATGCGGTTGAAGTAAATAAAACAGAAGCTTCTTATGAACTGATGAGCCGTATGAGGGCGTCTTTCCTTGTCATGGGTCCCCTTCTTGCGAAGATGGGGCATGCGAGGATTGCCCTTCCCGGTGGCTGTATGATAGGAAGCCGCCCGATTGACCTGCATCTAAAAGCTTTTGAGGCTATGGGAGCTGAAATTCATGTAGGAAACGGATATGTGGAAGGATGGGCACCCAGCGGATTAAAGGGAAATACCATTTATCTGGATTTTCCCAGTGTAGGTGCCACGGAAAATATATTGATGGCAGCTGTAACAGCAAAGGGACGCACCATTATTGAAAATGCAGCAGAAGAACCGGAAATTGTTGATCTTGTTACATTTCTTAATGGAATGGGTGCAAATATTAAAGGCGCAGGTACGAATGTAATCCGCATTGAAGGTGTGAAAGAGCTGTATGGCGTAGACCATACGGTTATTCCTGACCGTATTGAGGCGGGAACCTTTATGATCGCAGCGGCAATGGTCGGTGGTGATGTATTGATTTCCAATGTACTTACAGAACATTTAAAACCACTGCTTGCGAAGTTAAATGAGGCGGGAGTAAAAGTGGTCAAAGATATTGACAGTGTCCGGGTCATTAGTGATGGTAAGATACGTTCCACTGATATTAAGACATTGCCTTATCCGGGGTTTCCCACGGATTTGCAGGCGCAATTTATGGCGCTGATGACCATTGGTGATGGTTTAAGCCGTGTAACGGAAACTGTTTTTGAAAACAGATTTATGCATGTAGGTGAATTGCAGCGTATGGGGGCTTCCATACAGGTAGAAGGCCGTACGGCCAGCATCAGAGGGGTACCGTTTCTGCGGGGGGCTTTTGTGAGAGCCACAGATCTTCGCGCCGGAGCAGCGCTGACTTTGGCCGGCTTGGCGGCGCATGGGCAGACCGAGATTGGGGAACTTCACCATATCGATCGCGGCTATGATCGTCTTGTGGAGAAATTACAGGGGTTAGGAGCTGACATTGTCCGTGTCACCGAAGACTAAACGGGAGAGAAGTAAAAATACATATCTTCAACGTTCCCTTTTGCTTGATTGGGTAGGTGCTTTTGGCGCGGAAGATATAGGTATTGATTTAGGGACATCCAATGCAGTTATTTATGTAAAAAATAAAGGTCTTGTGTTTCCTGAAGCTGCTGTAGTGGCAAAGAATGAAAATACTAAAAAGATATTCGCCTATGGTGTTCGCGCGGGAGAAATGGAAGGCCGTCTTCCTAAGGGGGTTCAGCTTATACGCCCGCTTAAAACCAGCGCAATCATTGATTATAACAGTGCAGCATATCTGATGAACGCTCTGATTAACCAGTCCTATCTGAAAGGTATATTTTTCCACCCGCGTTTACTGATGTGCGTGCCGGTGGGGATTTCAAAGGTACAGCGCAGGGCTCTTCTTGAAGCGGCTGTAGCTGTAGGAGCGAGAAAAACAGTACTTATTGATCAGCCGATTGCAGCAGTTATGGGGCTTGGTTTAAAATTAGATCGTATGCAAGGTGTGCTCATTGTAGATATTGGCGGCGGATCGACAAAAATTTCTGTCGTATCCAGGCATGGTGTAGTAAATAGCCATTTTTCTACAGAATCGGGAATGCTTATGGATGAAGCTATTATGAATGTGATTTTGGAAAAATACCATATTCGTATTGGACGGAAAGCGGCAGAAACATTAAAAATGGCTCTTGGCGTGGAATGGGATTTAAATCGCGATACCCGTATATGTGAAGTCTGCGGTATCTCAACAATTACAGAACTTCCTGTGAAAATTGCTGTAACAGGGGAGATCGTTGCCCAGGCGCTGAATCCGATTTTATACAGGATATTTTCAGGTATTACTTCTGTGATACAAATGACACCGCCGGCAATCCTGGGAGATATCCGGGAACATGGGATTGTATTGATCGGTGGTGTAGCGCAGCTGAAAGGATTAAAAGAGCTCGTATTGAAAGTAACAGACATGAAAGCACATGTGGCGGATCATCCTTCTTATGTAAATGCAGTAGGCGCAGGATCTGCCTTGGAGTATATGGATTATTTTCGTGATTCATTGCAGGATTTGCATTAACAGCAGGAAAGAACTGTCTTGGGATGGTTCTTTTTCTTTAATTCGTAAAGAATGCTTTCTTTTGAGTGTGAAATTACTTATAAAATGTTAAAATAAAAAGTAGTTTTTATAAAAGTGAGGCTATTATGAAAAATTCAACAAAAATAGGAATGGCGATTATTGCCGCTGCGAGTATCTTAGGTGCTGCATATGTATATGCTTTTACCGGGGTGGTAGAAGAAAAAGCAATTATGGCGGGAACGGTT